>SDBV01000983.1_pt1 | contig 41900 bp, 33 predicted proteins | sample 2277081 | NCBI WGS metagenome assembly SDBV01 (sample SAMN10402039, study PRJNA504765) | marine sediment metagenome | isolation source: marine sediment core GS10_PC15, 223 cmbsf | place: Arctic Ocean: Southern Knipovich Ridge | collected 2010
CTAAAAAAGCTCGAAGGGTTAATTCATCCAAAAGTTTTAATTGAAATTGAGAAAGAGTATAATAGAGTTAAAAACAAAAACTTTGATTTTTTTGTCGTAGAAATTCCGCTTCTTTTTGAAATAGGTTATCAGAGCTTTTTTGATATAGTGATAACCATAACCACAAAAGATATTATTGCAAAAAAAAGATATAAAGATAAAGATTATACACTTCGAAAACAAAGACAACTCTCTGAGGTAAAAACAGAAAAATTATCAGATTTTGTAATCGAAAATAATCAAAATTTATCTGATTTAGAAAAAAACATAAAAAAACTTTCAATAACCTTCAAAAAATTTTAATAGGAGAAATCTTTCATGAATGAAGAAAAAGCTGATCGAACTAACTCTGGAACGCAAAATACCATAAAAAAAGTAACAAAAGTATCAGAACTTCAGAGAATGCATGTAGATCAATTACAAGAATACGGCAGATCTATTGGTCTTCAAAATTTAGGATCTTTAACAAAATCCCAAGTAGTTTTTGAAATTGTAAAAGCAATTTCTTCAAAACCTGAAGAAGTCTTATTTGCAGAAGGAGTTTTAGAAGTCTTGCCAGATGGTTTTGGTTTTTTAAGATCTCCTAATTATAACTACTTACCTTCCGCTGAAGATATTTATATATCTCCTGCACAAATCAGAAGATTTGGATTAAAAAAGGGAGACATATTGTATGGAACAATAAGAGCTCCAAAAGAAAAAGAAAAATACTTTGCTCTATTAAAAGTTGAATTGATCAATGAAAAAACTCCAGAAATTTTAAAAGAGAGAGTTTTATTTGAAAACTTGACACCGCTTTATCCTGATAAAAGACTAATTATGGAAACTACAAAAGAAAAGCTATCGACAAGAGTATTGGATCTTGCAGCGCCTATTGGAAAAGGCCAAAGAGCAATGATCGTCTCTCCTCCAAAAGCTGGAAAAACAGTTCTGCTTCAAAACATAGCAAACTCAATAGAACAAAATAATCCTGATATCTTTTTGATGGTTCTTTTAATTGATGAAAGACCTGAGGAAGTAACTGATATGATCAGAATCGTTAAAGGAGAAGTTATTTCTTCTACCTTTGATGAGCCACCAGAGAGACACGTTCAAATAGCTGACATGGTAATCGAAAAAGCGAAAAGACTAACAGAGAGTGGAAAAGATGTAGTCATTTTATTAGATTCTTTAACAAGACTTGCAAGGGCATACAATACCGTACAACCACATAGCGGTAAAATCCTAACAGGTGGTATCGATGCTAATGCGCTACATAAACCAAAAAGATTTTTTGGAGCAGCAAGAAATATAGAGCAAGGCGGATCACTCACTATTATAGCTACTGCTTTAGTGGATACTGGCTCTAGAATGGATGAAGTAATTTTCGAAGAGTTCAAAGGAACTGGAAATATGGAGCTTGTCTTGGATAGAAGACTCGCTGAAAGACGTATATTTCCTGCTATCGATATCATTAAAAGTGGAACAAGAAAAGAAGAGCTTTTATACCATCCAGATGAGTTAGAAAAAATGTATCTACTTAGACAAGGACTTGCTGATCTTACTCCAGTTGATGCTATGAACTTACTATTATCTAGATTAAAAAAGACAAATAATAACACTGAATTTCTTTTATCTATGAAAGAATAAATTTAAAAGTTAATATGAAATTTAGGAGAGCTTAAATTTATGGATTAAAGTATGCGGCTGCTTTCTATTGTTACGTCTTTTATATTTATAATTTTTATTGGATCATGGATTTGGTTTAATTATCCGGAAGCTAGAGTTTATATCTATGATTTCATTTCTAGAAAAAAGTTTAATACTTTAGAAGTTAGATATTCTGCAGAAAATATCATGGAAGCTCACAGACATGAGCTTTTAAAAGATGCTTCTCACAGTTTTTTAGAGCCTGATCTAAAGTTCCATCCATACCTTTTAATGGAAGTAAAATATAACCGCACGCAAGATAAAACTGGAGAGGGAATAATTTTATGGAGTTTAACAGACGGTGAGATGGTGATAAACACATCTACTTGGGATATGTCTCATGGTTTTAAAGACTGTATTAGAGCAGGCGCTGACAAAGATGATTTTAAAATTATAAATACCTTAGTATCCAGAGGGGGTTTATTAGATAGAGAGACTCTCTCTAAGATCTTAAACGTTGAAAATGATCTTTTAGATCAATGGATAGAAAACTGTAGAAGAAAAAATCTAATCGTTCAAAGCGGCAATAATTATAGACTTCATTTTCAAAGCCCTAGACTGCAAGTAATACCTGAGACTAGGATCGATCAATCTATTGTCTCAAAAGCAGGTAGATATGCAGCTAGAATCTCTAAAAAATTTAGACCATCTCAAATAGAGGGTCTTGCTAGATCAGCTTTTGGAAATGATTTTGCAATCAAAAATAAAACTGAGATTTTTCTGCCCGTTTATAGCATAGTTGTTCAAAACCCTGATGGCTCTCTTACGACGACATATTTCAATGCTTTAAATGGCAAAAAACTCTCTCAGTCACATCATATTGAATAAAATAAGATAAATCCTTCATAATACTTTCTTTTAAATTCTAAAAAAATAGAGGTTTTCTCATGCTTTTGAACACAAAAAAATACTTTTCTGTATTGTTAATATTTATTTTTCCCTTGGTTTTATTTGGACATCACAATAAAACCATCTCTACAGAAGATTTTAAAAACATTTGGCATCTTGATTATAAAGAAGATTCTTCCACATCATCAATCTTTGAATGGACTAAAGCAGATGAAAATGTATATAATTGGACTGAATTAATTTCAGCACACATTTTCAAAACACCTTTTTACAAAGCAATATATTGTAGAGAGTGGTTATCGCTAATAAAAAATAAAATTCCCAAGAAACTCTGGAATGAACAAATTATTTTCGAAGATCAAAATAGCATTTTTTTAACCTGGGCAATCTCTCCTCCAAGTCCAAGAGCAGAAAACGAATGGGCAAAAATAATTGAGACTGAAAAAGGACTTTTTTTAGTAAGGTACACGGTAAAACCCAACGTTAAAGCAGACCAAAAATGGATTGATTTTGTAAAAAACGCTCTATATGAAAATAATTTTTTGACAAGTGAATGATTTGCTCTAAAATAGAAAACACCGTATTATTTAAGTAGTTTTTCAGGAAAGATGGCTGAGTGGCCGAAAGCACGTCCCTGCTAAGGACGCATACCCGCAAGGGTATCGAGGGTTCGAATCCCTCTCTTTCCGTTTAGATCAATTAAATTTAAGAGACCGATATCAATTTTGGAGACTGATTTAAAAAAAATTATAGAAGATTACAAAATCATAAAAAACTCTAAATAATTTACAAAATGCAACATTGCTGAAAAAGCAAGATTTTTATATATTTGTTTTTTTGGTATTGAAATCTATTTCTGCGGAGGCAATACATGATAGATATCGTGGCAGCGATCGAGGCAATTAAAATTTCCATAAATTGCGTAAAAGTTGTTTCAGAAGGACTAAAAGCGATCAAGGAAGTAGATCAGAAATTGGACTTTCTCGAGATGAAACAGCAACTTGTGAAACTTACTGAGAATTTGCTAAATGCAGAAGAAAAAATTTACGAATTAGATACTAAGCTCTCCCTACAGCAGAGCATAGAACATCAATCTGATGGAAATATCATGTGGATAATCAAGGAACTGAAAAGATCTGGTCCATATTGTTCAACATGTTTCGGAGATGAAGGAAAGACTATCACCCTTAATGACAATGGGGATGGCTCTTGGAACTGTCCTAAATGTAAAAATCACTTTCATACCAAGCAATGGAGACAAGATCAGGACGAAAAGCATCGGCGCATCAAGAGATTGTATAAGGTATAAATTATCTGATAGTTTTGACCATTCAAAAGTTCTGAATGCGTCTCTCCACCTCCATTCAGACTTAAATCTTACCTTTTGTAAATAAATGGACTTTAACTATTTCCATTTTGGAAATAGTTACCTCTTCCGTCAGCTCTTTGCTTGCATAAATCATCACGGATATTTTGAATAACGTGATAATTACCAAACATTTTTTTATCATTTGTCTGACAAATAACATAAATACTATTTTCTACATTTTAATATTTGTGTATTTTTTCTTTTTTAAGAATTTTTTTTTCTGTTACTCTAAAAAGTAATCTAACCCTTTTAAAAAAATATGGCAAAAAAAAGCATTAAAGTAAAAACAGCACCTAACTCAAAAGAATCTGAAATGATGGTTTTAGGATGCGCACTCACCTCTGTAAATAGTTTAAATACAGCAGCGGATAATTTAGATGACACTGACTTTTATTACACCGAGCATAAAAAGATATTTAAAGTATTAAAAGAGGCTTATAAAAAAGATAGGCCCTGTGATATCCATATCGTAGCTGAAGAGCTAAAAAGGCTAGATATTTTAGATGATGTTGGAGGAGTTGCATATCTTACAACACTTGCGCAATTTGCAGGAACTAGTGCATACATCGAAGAGTATGTACAGATCGTAAAAGATAAATCTCTTCTTCGAAAAATGTTAGATGCAACAGATATAATCGAAAAAAATGTTCTATTAGAACCTGAAGATGTAAAAAATACTTTAGATGATGCACAAAACAAATTTTTTCAAATCTCACAAAGTGTAAATTCCCATCAACATCTTCAGATAAAAGATATTTTATCAGGTCTAAAATCAGAGAGTGGTATTCCTTATTTAAAAGAACTTCAAGAAAAACAAGAAAAGTTTTTGCAAAGAGGCCCTGATGATTCTAAAATAACTGGTATTTCTACACATTTTTTAGATTTAGATAATATGATAAATGGATTCTCTAAATCCAATTTCATGATCTTAGCAGCTCGCCCTGCCATGGGAAAAACAGCTCTAGCTCTAAATATAGCTGAAAACGTCTGTTTTAAAAATAACAAATCAGTTGGAATGTTTTCATTAGAGATGACAGCTGAGCAGATATTACATAGAATCCTCTGCTCTCAATCAGAGGTAGAATCAGAAAAAATAAAAACAGGATCATTGGATGGAAGTGAATATCAAAAGATTGTATCTTGTGTAAATTCCATCCAAAAAAAACCATTTATCATTGATGATCAACCATCTTTAAAAATCACAGATCTTCGAGCAAGAGCAAGAAGAATGAAAGAAGCTTTTGACATAGATTTTTTAGTTATAGATTATCTACAATTACTCTCCGGTTCTGGACATCTTCGCTCTTTAGAAAATAGACAAAATGAAGTTTCTGAAATTTCTCGTATGCTTAAAAATTTAGCAAGAGAGCTAAATATTCCAATTCTTTGTTTATCTCAGTTATCTAGAAGGGTTGAAGAGAGAACAGGTCATCGGCCTATGATGAGTGATCTAAGAGAATCCGGATGTCTAAGCTCAGACACTCAAATAATAGATGCTGATACAGGGAAGCCTTATACTATAAAAGAACTAGCAGAGAGAAAAAATCAAAAACCAATTAATGTTTTAGGAATAGATAAAGACTTAAAGATAAAAAAAAGAAAAATGACAAAAGTTTTTTATTCAGGAAAAAAACAAGTTTTCAAATTAAAGACTAAATCGGGTAGAGAAATCAAAGCAAGTGCTAATCATCCATTTTTAAAACAAGAAGGCTGGGTAAATTTAGAAAATTTAAACATAAACGATAAGATAGCAACTCCTGAAAACACAAAAGTAAATTGGGACGAAATAAAATCCATAGAAAAACTCCAAGTTGAAGATGTATATGATGCTACTGTCGAAGAAGTTCATAATTTTGTCGCAAACGGCATTATTGTTCATAATAGTTTAGAGCAAGATAGTGATTTAGTGTTTTTCTTGCTTAGACGTGAATATTACGATCCATATGACAAACCAGGACAAGCAGAGCTAATAGTTGCTAAAAATAGACATGGCGCTGTTGGATCTGTGAATCTTTCCTTTAGAAAAGAGATAGCTCGTTTTGAGAACTATACACCGCTTCATACAACTGAGATAGAAGATCAGGCGGATACCTTTGCCGAATATCCTACCGATAATTGAGATCAAAGAGTTAACTAAAAAGCTTGAATTTACTGGGATTTTTCGATTAATTCGCAACACATTCTACATTAGATGCTTACATTTATAACAACATTTATTCGTACGAATAAATGTTGTTGGCAACACTTTTTGGTACGAATAAGTGTTGATAAACCCATTTTTTGGTACGAATAAATGTAATAATCTGATAAAATCAAGATTATGAAAAGAAAAGCTTTAAAAAATCTTTATACCTGGAAAAACCAACTTAAAAGAAAACCTTTGCTTCTTATGGGAGCTAGGCAAGTGGGCAAGACATTTTTATTAAAGCAATTTGGAGACGAAGAATATACAAATACAATTTATCTTAATTTTGAAGATAATCCCAGGCTCTGCAAACTTTTTGATGAAAGTTTAGACCCTAAAATAATATTGAAATCTTTGAGAATTGAAATGAACTCTGAAATAATAGAAGGAAAAACCCTTCTAATTTTTGACGAAATTCAAGAATGTCCAAACGCACTAAATAGTCTCAAGTATTTTTATGAAAATGCTCCTAAGCAGCATATTGTTGCAGCTGGATCTTTACTTGGGGTTAAACTAGCCCACGTAAAAGGTTTCCCTGTAGGGAAGGTTCAATTTTTGACATTATATCCTTTAAGTTTTTTAGAATTTCTTGAAGCTTTAAAAGAAACTCGAATAAAAAATTTTATTGAAGAGCTAAAAAACATAGAGCCTCTACCTTTGAATTTGCACGAAAAACTATTAACATATTTCAAAGAATATTTATTTATTGGGGGAATGCCAGAAGCCATTGTTGAATATATAGATTCACAAAATTTTTCTAAAGTACGAGAGATTCAAAATAATATTTTGAAAGCATACAGTTTAGATTTTGCTAAACATGCTCCTAAAGAGCATATTATGAAAATTAACCAAGTGTGGACCTCTATACCTAATCAATTAGCAAAGGAAAATAAAAAATTCATTTATTCTGCAATTCGCACAGGAGCAAGAGCAAAAGATTTTGAAGTTGCCCTGCAATGGCTAGTTGAAGCTGGATTGATCAATAAGACTTCTTTGATTAGCACTCCAAAAATTCCTCTCTTGGCTTATGCAAACTTAAATGTTTTTAAAATTTATCTAGTTGACGTGGGTTTACTTGGCGCTATGATCAACCTTTCCGCCAAAACTCTCATTCATGAAAATGAGCTTTTTCAAGAGTTTCGGGGTTCTTTAGCAGAAAATTATATCGCACAAGAACTTGTGCATAGCCATTATTCCTTGTTTTATTGGACCAGTGAAGGCAAGGCAGAACTAGATTTTATTATAGAACAAGATGGTCTAATCTACCCTATTGAAGTCAAATCAGGAAATTCTACGAAGAAAAAAAGCCTAAAAGTTTACAATGATACTTATCATCCAAAATTGTCAATTCGCTCCTCACCTAGAAATTTAAAAAAGGACGGTAATATTCTCAATTGCCCTTTATATCTCATAGAAAAGCTGCAATCATTACTATAGACCGCAGGACATCCCAAATTCCAAAATTTAATTTTAATGGTACCTTCTTTAGGATTTGAATTTAATGTGCAATCAATTCAAAAAGTTTGTTAATCATTTGTAAAACAATTTTTACAAAATTAATTTTTTGAGCTATTTACTTTTTATTAATATTGCTATATGATGTTTAACTTATTAAAGCAGGAATACTATGGCCTCAGTAAAAAAGAAAAGAAAAGCAAAGATCGCAAAACACAAAAGAAAAAAAAGAAGAAGACGCGATCGTCATAAGAAAAAGAAATAAAAATTTTATTTTAATCTAAAATATCTTTTATGTGGAAATATCCTATCAAATATGACGTTATAGTTGTAGGGGCAGGTCACGCTGGCTCTGAGGCTGCGCATGCATCTAGTAAAATGGGAGCTAAAACCCTACTACTCACAATGAATTTAGATACTATTGCAAAAGCTAGTTGCAATCCCTCTATTGGCGGGATTGGAAAGGGCCATATTGTAAAAGAAATAGACGCGCTCGGCGGTATCATGGGCAAGATCGCTGATAAGACAGGGATTCATTTTAGGATGCTAAATTCTTCGAAGGGATGGGCAGTTAGAGCGCCTAGAGCTCAAATAGATAAAGCCCATTACTCTTTAGAAATGAAAAAATTACTTGAAAACACCACAAATTTAGAATTAAAGCAATTTACTGTAAAAGATCTTATTTGTGAAAACGGCTGCGTTACAGGCGTTTCAACTATTGAGGGAGTGATATTTGAAGCTAAATCAGTAATATTATCATCTGGTACTTTTATGAAGGGGCTGATGCATATTGGCGATTCAAATTTTTCTGGAGGTAGATCGGGAGATCTAAGTTCAAATAATTTATCTACATCACTCAAAAATTTAGGATTTGAGATTAAAAGATTAAAAACAGGAACACCTCCTAGAGTTCATAAAAGAAGCATAGATTTTTCTAAATTAGAGGCCCAACACCCTGATGATAATGTAAGATTCTCATATGATGATGTAGAGCAAAAATTAAATTTTAAAATTCCATGTTATATCTCCTATACAACAAAAAGAACTATTGAAGTTGTTAAAAGGGATTTAGATAAATCTGCTTTGTTTTCAGGAAAGATAGAAGGGGTAGGTCCTAGATACTGCCCGTCTATTGAAGATAAGGTTGTGAAATTTGCGAAAAAAGATCGGCACCAGGCTTTTTTAGAACCTGAAGGCTTAAATACCGTTGAATATTATATAAATGGCTTATCATCATCTCTTCCCTTTTCAACGCAATTAGAATTCATTCAAAGCATGGTAGGGCTAGAAAAAGCCGAGATAATGAGACCTGCTTATGCAATTGAGTATGATTACATGCCATCTACTCAGATATATCCCACTATGGAAACTAAACTTATAAAAAATCTATATTTTACAGGTCAGTTAAATGGAACAACTGGATATGAAGAAGCAGCGGCGCAAGGACTCATTGCAGGAATAAATGCATATAATAAAATTTTTGGAAAGGAAGAATTTATTTTGAAAAGAGATGAGAGTTACATCTCTGTAATGATCGATGATTTAACTACAAAAGAGATTTTAGAACCTTATAGAATGTTCACATCAAGAGCAGAATATAGACTTTTATTAAGACAAGATAACGCGGATCTACGCCTTAGAGAATATGGATATGAACTGGGACTAATAGATGAAGAGAAATATCAAAAAGTAAAAGAAAAAAAGAAAATTATTAAAAGTGAAGTAAGCAGACTATCTAAAATACATAAAACAATAGATGGGAGGAGTTTTTCATTGAAAAAACTACTCTCAAGAGTTGAAAATTCTTATGCAAAACTTTTAAAAGATTATCCAGAAGATTTTTTTGATTATAAAAAAGAAGTTAACGATCAAATCGAGCTAGAGATAAAATATGAAGGCTATATTAATAGACAAAAAAAAGATGTTCAAAAACTAAAGGATTTAGAAAAAATTAAACTTCCTAAAAACTTTAATTTTGAAAAAGTTCAAGGACTTAGATATGAAGCTATAGAAAAATTAATGAAATTCACTCCCCAAAATTTAGAGACAGCTTCTAAAATAAATGGAGTATCTTTTGCTGATATTTCAATTTTGATAATAGCTCTTCAAAATAAAAAATCTTTCATAAACTAAAATTTATTGTTAACATAAATTTATGATACAAGAAAAGCCATTAGCATTAGTAGTCACTCAAAATCTAAATACAAAACTATTTTTTAGAAAAAATTTAGAAGATAAATTTCATGTTATTGAAAAAAAAGAAGCCCCTTTAGCAATTGAAAGTGCAGAAACTACAAATTTAGATTTAGTTATAATCGATGAGAAAATTGAAAATGCAATTGATCTTTGTTTTCAGTTAAAAAAGAGAAAAAGACTTTTTACAACTCCTATAATTTTAATTACTAAAAGCATAAAAAAAGCATATAGAGAAAAAGCTACAAAAGCTGGAGTTTTTGACTTTTTATTTCTCCCTTTAGATGCAGATCAACTAAATCAACTTTTAGAAAAATGCGAAGAGGATAAAAAAAGAAGAAAAAAAGTTAGCTCTATATCTTTCAAATTAAAAAAAAATAATCCTTAAAAAATTTCTAATAAAAAAATGCTAAATTTTATACATACAAAAAAGTTAAACATATTTGAGCAGCTCCAATTAGAAGAAATTTTATTAAAAAATTATGACAGGCCCTTTTGTCTTATCAATGAGGGAACTTCTAGCTCAGTAGTTTTAGGTATTTCTAATGATGTGAGAGATTTAGTAGAAGTTAAAAAAACTAAAGAAGATAGAATTCCAATACTCAAAAGATTTACAGCTGGAGGATGTGTTTATGTAGATGTTGACACATTATTTGTAACCTTTATTTTTTCAAAAAAATCGCTAGATATAACTTTTTTTCCAGAGCCAATCTTAAGATGGGCTGAAAATTTTTATAAAAAAGTTTTTGAAATAGATAATTTTAAATTAATGGAAAATGATTTTGTTATAGATGATAAAAAAATAGCTGGAAATGCTATGTACATAAAAAAAGATCGTTTTTTACTCCACACATCTTTTTTAATGGATTTTGATGATAAAAAAATGAAAAAATATCTTAAAATCCCAAAAGTTGCTCCAAAATATAGAAAAAACAGATCTCATGAAAATTTTTTATCCCCTCTTAAAGAAAGATATTCAAAAGAAGATTTTAGTCTAAAAATAAAAACTACCTTGAAAGATTTTTTTAAGGTAAAAGATTGCAATCTATCAGATATCGAAAGAAGAGATACTAAATTTTCAACGACTTGTTTATAGATAAAAAGAACTCCGCAGCTAGGTCTTAAAAAACGTGCTTACAACCATTATTCTAAGTGGAAATTTTTCCTAAATATAACTGGCAAGGCCTGCAAACAAATGTTTGGGTCCCACCGCGATAGTACTTAGTTTTTTTCTTTCCCTAATGTTTGTTTTAATTGAAGTTCACTATTTTTTAAGCTATCCATAGCCACAGAGTTAAAATTTGTACGATAAATTAATCCTTTGTAAAAAAAAGCGCAAGGAATTTTTTATTAAAAAAAATTTAGAGTTGTTATGAGTTGTAAAAGAATGATTAAGTAGCTGCCTTAATATTTAATTCTAATCCCAGGACATCAAGTATTAAAAAAAGATTGATAATTGTCGGATTGCCTTGCAGAGATAAAGTCCTATATAAGCTTTCCCTATTAAGATCTGCTTCTTTTGCTAAATAAGAAACCCCACCATGAGCTTCAGCTATATCTCTTAAAGCAACAAGAAAAATTCTTATATCCTCATCTTCTAAAGCAGCATTGAGATACGCTGCAGCTTCTTTAGGATTTTTAAGCCTTTCTATTAAACTCTTTTTATAATTTATTGATTTAGCCATTAATCTGTATAACAATTTCATCTTTACATATAACAAATATTGTAGCATTTAAACTACAATAAAATCAAAGAAGAAAAAAGCAGTAAATATAAAGACTTAACACTCTTCTTTAGTTTTTTTTCTCGAAAATAGACTTTTAAACAGATACTTTGTTGTATCTTTTGAAGCATTTGCTATAGCTTCTGTAAGATCAATATCTTTTGGACACACTCTTTTACAATTTTGAGCATTTCCACAGTCAGATACTCCCCCATCTTTTACAAGGTTTGAAAACCTTTCTTCCTTAATATTTTTACCAAGAGGATGATTGTTAAAAAGATTGATTTGAGCGATTGCTTGAGGACCAATAAAATTTGAATGAGAGTTATATTGAGGACATGCCTCCAAGCAGCATCCACAAGTCATACATTTAGATAAAACATATAGAGCGTCTCTAACGCTAGGATCGATTTTCACACCAAACTCTTCTGAGTCGATCTCTTCTACTTCAATCCAAGCTCTAACTTTTTTTAACTGCTCAAACATTTTTGATCTATCTACTACTAGATCTCTAATTAGATGAAATTTAGAAAGTGGCGCTAAAACAATAGTTTTTGTTTTTTCGATTAAGGGTTTTATGAGAGCTGTGCAAGCTTGCTTGGGATAGCCGTTAATTAGCATAGAACAAGCGCCACAAATCTCTTCTAAACAGCTCATCTCAAAACTAATTGGAGATACTTTTTCACCCTTTTTATTAACAGGATTTTTTTGAATTTGCATTAGCGCAGAGATAACATTAGAGCCTTCGATAAATTCTAGCTCAAACTCTTCAAAGAACTGGTTCTCTTTTGTTCCTCTATAAACTTTTAGGATATATTTCATAAAACTTTTTCATAATTTTTATAATTTTTAATATCTGGAATTTTTTGATCTTTTTGATATGTTCTATCTGCCAAATCAAAATGTCTTGTATCTACATCTCTATAAGAAATTTCAATATCCTCTGTTTCTTCATTATACGTTGCAATTGTAGTTTTTAAAAAATTTTTATCATCTCTTTTCGGGAAATCACCTTTAAAGTGAGAGCCTCTAGATTCATCTCTTTTTATTGCTGCTTTAGTAATAGCTAATGCATATTTTAGCATATAGGGGAACTCTCTTGCAAAAATGTAGGTTTGATTTAAAGTTAGAGATTTATCTGCTAGCTCAATATTTTTAATGCGAGATTCTATCTCTTTTAATTTCTCATACGTATCTTTTAGATCTTTATTATTTCTTTTAACCGTTACATTTTTTAGCATGAGACTCGCCATCTCTTGATGTAGAAGATAAACATTTTCATCTCCTTTTTGATTCAAGAGTTTATTTTTTAGTTTTTCTTCTAGTTCAATCTCTTTTTCTATCTCTTTATCTAAATCTTCATTATTTTCTTTTAAATCATTTGAATTTCTCTTTAAAAATCTTGGAATTTCTTTTGCAGCAACTAGCCCACTATAAATACAAGCTAAAAGAGCATTAGCGCCTAATCTATTAGCGCCGTGGTATAGATAATCGCTCTCACCGATATTGAAAAGGCTATCTATATTGGTCATTTGTCTAAATCTTTTTGTCCTATCAATATCGTCTGTAGCTGGCCAATCTACAAAAGCGCCCCCCATTGTATAGTGAACAGAGACAAAAATTTTCATTGGATATTTTTTAGGGTCCTCTCCTGTGAATTTTTTATAAATATCTAAAGGAGCTTCAATTTTTTTCAAAGTTTCATCAGATAGATGAGTTGCATCTAAATAGACTTGATCTTTTTTATCGATGCCAAGACCTAACTCACATACTTTTAAAATTTCTCGAGCTGCGATATCTCTTGGAACCAAATTTTTATATTCTGGATACATCTCTTCTAAAAAATACCACTTTTCATTAGTTTTGCCACATTTTCTAATAGATCCATCTGGAAACTCTATCTCTTTTTTATCATCTCCATATACCCAGATTCTTGCGCCTTCTGCTCTTGTTGCTTCTGATATAAGCCTTAATTTATCCTCACCTAAAATTGCAGTTGGATGGATTTGAATAAATTCAGGATTAGCAAGTTTCATCCCTTGAGTAAAAAGCATACTATTTGCTACTCCTGTACATGCATATGAATTTGTAGATTTTCCAAAAATCAGCCCCAAACCTCCAGCAGCTACAACTACTGCATCAGCTTTTATAGCAAAAATATTCAGATCATGTAAGTTTTGAAAAATAGCGCCTCTTGCTCTATTATTTTTATCTTTTATTAGTTTTATAAATTCATGATTTTCCAATCTTTTAATTTTGTTTTTATCTTCTAGTCTCCTGACTTGTTCGTCTAATGAATATACAAGCTGCTGACCAGTTGAAGAATTCACATATGCAGTTCTTTTAAATAGCGTTCCTCCAAATCCTCTAAAATCGATATCACCATTTTCATCCCTATTAAATAAACATCCTATTTGATCTAACATTTTTATGATCGATGGAGCATTTAAACACATCTCTAAAGTTGGAGGTTGATCTGCTAGAAAATCTCCACCTTTTATTGTTTCATAGGCGTGCAGAATTGGAGAGTCACCTTGGTTTTTTGAAATAGCCGCATTAATTCCACCTTGAGCGCAAACAGAGTGCGAGCGCTTTGCCGGAAGAAGAGATACTAGATAAACAAAAATATTTTGTTTAGCGAGACTCATTGCAGCAGAAAGACCAGCGAGGCCTCCACCGATTACAATAACTTTTTTCTCTTCCATAATAAAAAATTCCTTTAATACAAGTAACTCGACCAAATAGATACAAATCCAAGCGATATTATAAAAAGCATAATCCAATAACAGATATTTAAACTAACTCTTTGAGATCTGTTAGAAATTATAAATCCCCAAGTCATTAAAAAAGTCCAAAATCCATTCATAGCATGAAAACAAGCAACTAAAACAAAAACAGAGTATATCGCTACCATAAAAGGATTTTTAAAAGTATTTCTAACCTCTAATAAAAATGCAGCGCCGCTATTTTTAGAAAAAGCAAAAACTTCACTATCTTTAAGTTTCATTTTTTGAAACTTTTCACCCAATTCATAAACTTCATTTTTTGAAAAAACTTTAATATCGAGTTTTTTAGAGAGTTTTTCTAACTTATCGTCTTTTTTTATTTTCACATAATAAAAAGTGGAGTTATTTAAAATAACTGTTTTTGGTTTATCTAAAAATCTCATCTGAACAATATGAAAAACTAAAAATATTGCTAAAAAATATGACGTTATTCTCTGCCAAGAATATGCTTTGTTTCTTTTGAACTTATAAAGAGCTGGTCTTCTTCCGTCAGTTTTAAAAGAGTTAAGCTCTCCTGTTATAATATACTTAACACCTAAAGATGCATGTAGCGCTAGAGGAATCCCGATCAGAACAATTTCTATAGCAGGCAGGAATGGAATTGATTGAAAAAGGCTAACAGATCTTACAAAAAAAGAACCATCATCTAAAAATAAAGCGACTGTTGAGTTTGTAAATAGATGCTCAATTAAAAATAGAACTAAAAAAAATCCTGTTAAGGATTGCAATCTTCTTAAGAAAAAAGATATTGAAATTACATTTTTTTGCATGGATTATTGTTCTTTATTAAAATATTTTAGAAAAAAAATACAATTGATTGCCATGTATTTTTTTTACTATGAGTTTACCAATAAATATGCATGAAAAAAAACTTTAAAACAAATTTAGTAAATTAATTTTGAAAAATTCTCATTAATAAAAACAATCATAAGTTCGTTATAATTGAGATTTATAGAGATCTATTTTTTCATTTAACTGATTCCAAGGAACTTTTCTCTGTTTTGGCAATCTAATAAGTGGATCGTAATATAAATATATGTAAAAAGGCTTATAAAAAAGTTCATAATCAGGGTATAAAAAAGCCGGATCTTGCCCGAATAGACTTAATATTGAAGGGAAAGGGAAATCTTTATAAAAAATTGTAAAAGGAGCTCCTCCAAAAGAAGAGGAAAAATATGTTGCCCATTGTTCTATTGCTGAATTTACAAATAAAGGACCTTGTGTAAAAACATTATTATTAATTGCTCCATTAACAAAAGTACTTGTCCCAAATTGATTTGTTATAAAATTCTGAGATCTAGAAGCTGTAAAAATTCTAACGATACCTCCGCCTGATCTTCCAACTTCAGTATGAACATTCATGAAAAAACTTCCAGAACCTATATCCCATTTATTTGGAAAATCATTGTCTACAACAACTGCTATTTCTCCACTACCAAGATTTGCTATTTCTCCCCAAGGACCTAGAGTTATATCTCTACCTGCTTTTATAGATAAATTGCCTGCTCTATTTTGAATAGTTGCTCTTGTAAATGACGAACCATCACAATGTCCAATCAAATCAACATCTCTACCAACTGTAATATTCAAAGTATTTTGTGCATCTATGATACATTGCTCAGTATCAGATAAAAGACTTAAATCTTGCGCAATATCAAGAACCGCTGTATCGATAGCATTCACTTGAACTCCTTTAGATTCCGCCATCATAAAAAAATCTTGTCCTGTTTTAATATTCAAAGTTCTTCCAGCTGTGGTAGTGGTGCCATTTTGAATAAATACAGTCTCTCCATTTCGAGAAATAGCAGAAAAATTTCCTTCTATGTCGATATTGAGATTAGATCTGCTTGTTCCTAATGTTGTTATTAATACTGAATCTAAATCAGCAGTCATAGCTCCTAAAAGAATAATATTTTCATTTGGGTTTGTTACTCCTCCCAATAAGGTAGTTCTGCCCAAACATTTAATGTCAATTAAATCAATGTCAATAAAAGCACTTGTTCTAGTTACATCCGTTGTATTTATTAATGCTCCAATTAATCCAGGCCCGCCGCCTCCTGCAGATCCTGTTCCAGCCTTAACCAATAGGTTATCCAATGCTTTTAATTTTATGTTTGAATTGTTAATTGTAACTGCAGGAGTCCCTGCACTCATTCTAACTCTAAATCCTACTACAGCAGCAGTATCTTGAGAATCTCCTCCTTCAATTTCTATATTATTTGCTTGAACTAATATATCTCCAGATAGAGTTAAAGTCCCCCCTGAAATATTTGATCCTCCATGACCAATGATTGCATAAGCTTGATTTTCATCTCCTGCAAAAATATCTAAATCTCCCTGGATTGGTGCATAAGAACCAGCAGAAGGACCTCTTATATCTCCTGAAAATGTTAAATTATTAGCATCATTCATTGCAGAGTGTCCTATCTGAGCAAAACTATCGTTGACCCCGTTTCTAGCATCCACAATACAGTTTCTTCCAATGTTATGAATTATAATATCCCCAATCATAGAACTATCTGAAAACCCTCCTGATCCTCCATGACCAATTAAAGCAAAACAATCAGTGTTTACTCCTAATCCTCCAGCAATTAATTTAAGATCCCTTCCTACAGTAAGGTGAATATCACAATTAACATTTGTTGCCTTTCTTCCGATCTGAGCAAATTGTTCATCATCAGTTGTCCCTCCTGTTAATATCAAATCATTCCCTGCTACAACGCTTATAGTTCCTGTGTTAGTTGATACTCTAGACTGAACATTTGGTCCGGTACTAACATTTGTGCTTGGACCTATGTTAATATCATTTGTCGCTGTTAAGCTTAGATCACCAATAAAAGAATTATCAATTTGTCCCAAAATAGTTATATCATTTGCAGTTATACCTAGATTATCAGACAAACTAAAATCTATATTACCCGGAACTCCAGTTCCACTATTAGCTATTGTAAAAGTAGCCCCTGCTGTTAGCTGAATTGAAGAAACATTATCACAATCAAATGTATTAGTTGTGGAAATAGTAAAATCATTCCCGGCTACCATGGTTATGTTATTTGCGTTATCAACATTTAAGTCTGCGTCGATTAAAATATCATTTCCTGCATTGAAATTTAAATTAGCTAAGCTACTTACATCAAATGTGAGGGTCAAAGCTGAATTTATATTAATATCATTATCCGCATTTAAAGTGAGAGATCCTCCTGCCGTACCTGCAGATGTATATGTATAAACTGCTGTAAATGATATATCTCCTGAAGATCCAAAAGCTGATGTTGTATCTATCACAACGTTGGCAGCATCCAAGGCTGCGGTAAGATCGGTATTTAAAATATTCGCCACCGCTAGTGTTGGAGTAAAAGTATCTGTTGGAGAGCCTCCATCAAAAGCACCGCCACTTGTTGCAGCCGCAGATATAGTTATATCTGAAGGATCTAATAAAAGAGTGCCTATTTTTCCATTTAAAGCTTTTGTATTTACTCTCCCTCTATATATTAAGTTTTTCAAACCTGATACTTCAATAAACCCACCATCTCCGTTTTCGGAGCCTCCTCTGCTAGATATATCACCTAAAAAAGAGGTCCATCCATCAGACCATAATATTACTTTTCCGCCATTACCATTTATGATTGCATCAGAATTAATTTTTACATTTTTTGAAACTGAAGTCATTTGAGAATTAAAGAATCTTTGATCTTTTCCTTGATATCCTCCACCTATATTTACTTCGCCCTCTCCAATCTTTGAAGAAACATCGATTAAAGTATTACCTTCTAATCTAATCTCATCTGCTAATATATTTACTTGTCCACCGGTTGAATTCTCGTTTTTTGCTATTAATTGAGCATTTTTTTTTGTTTGAATTAGACCTTCTTTAGCGACTAAATAAACTTCCCCATCAATATTTTTTATTCCATTGGACTCTATTTTGCCAGTATGCTTTATAGCATTTGCATAAATATTACCATTTGATATTAATTTTATTTTTACTCCTTTTAAAAGACCCGAATTATTTATCCCAACCTCTTCTTTTGGTATCTCTTTATCTTCTGATAAAATAAAAATATTATTATTACCTTCCGGCTTTATTAATACTTTTGTTGAAGCTATTAAATTAATATCTCCGCAAGAAGATTCAATTTGAGACTTATTCTTAATAGTTTTAGAGATTAGATAAACATCATTTTTTGCATTAATTTTACCTAAATTGATTATCGATGTATCCAAATGACCTTCAAGAAACATCTCATTATCGAAATTAAAATCTACTTCTTTAAGATCTAAAGTAGATGCAAAAAAAGAATCTACATCGATTTGGGCATTTTTTCCAATTATTATACCATTTGGATTTATTAAAAATACTTTACCATTAGATAATAAAGATCCTAAAATTGTTGTTTTGGTTTGTCCAATAATTCTATTTAACACACAGCTATAATCATGAGGTTGAACGAAATTAATAATTTCATTTTCATTTATATTGAATTTATCCCAATTAATAATTACATTATCATCAAAAGATTTAATTTCTAATCCATTCTCAACCTTAGAAACAAGAGTCTTTCCTGAAAGAGTTTGAATGTTACAATCATTAGCGAACAAACCTGCATTAACAATTAACAATAATATTAAAAAAATTATGTTTATTTTCATTAAAAAAACATCACTTATATAAACCTTGTCTATATATATAGCAATACAGATTAATTTCATTATTGTAAATAATGCATGCTTTAGAAAGAGAAAATAAATTACTTAAGACTCTGAAAACAAGACTATTATAACTTTAGGAAATTCTCGAGATCAAGAAATAATTTCACCGCTTAATTAAAAAACACCCAAAACCACAGCATCTTGCATAAAACATCAATTTGTTCTCGTAAAGGAAAAATCAGGTAAAGTTGAAATATTCGCTTTTTCAATAGTTATATCATTGGGACTAGCTAAATTCAAACTTGTAGCATCTCTACAACTGAAATTACCCTCAATTTTTATATCATTGCCAGCTGTAATATTGATAATAGCGGAGCTTTTGCATTGCAAATCATGAGAAACGTTAGGGCCAAACCAAACATCCGTTGATGATATTATAGTAAAATCTTTTAAATCTGTTATAGAAAAACCTCCTTTAAGTATCACATCATTTGCAGTAAAATTTAGAGTAACCTCTGTTCCTTCAATCATAGAGTTGGTTGTAAAATCATTACCAGCTGTACAATTTATTGAAACATTGCTTCCTGCCAAAGCAGTATAATTTAGCAAACCGCTAATATCAATATTTCGATCTGCAATCAAAGTTAGAGACCCAGAATTTATAGTTTGTGGAAAATAATAAAATGAACTAGATAAACAAATGTCCCCTGTAGCAGAAAAGGCTGAGTCAGTATCGATCACCACATTAGCGTTATCTAAAGCTGCATATAAATCACTAAGATAGATGAAGGAAGTACCCGCTGTTAATACGTAAGAGTCTGTAGGAGTTAGTCCATTAAAAGATCCTCCTGATGGTTGTTTTTTACCGATAGTAATATTTGATGGATCTAATAACATAGTTCCCAAAAATCCATTTTTTGCACTCGTATTTATCTCCCCATCAAAATTCAATTGTTTAATACCCGATATTTCAATAAAGCCCCCATCACCAGATATTTCTCCACCTTTAGTTGAAATACTACCATGAAATGTCGTGCCTCCATCAGACCATAAAATTATTTTACCTCCATTTCCGTTCACAGTCGCATCAGCATTAATTTTTACATTTTTTGATACAGTAGTCATTTGAGAATTAAAGAATTTATCATCCTTGCCCCGATACCCGCCTCCTATATTTACTTCTCCCTCTCCGAGTTCTGAAGAAACATCGATTAGAGTCTTACCCTCTAATCTAATATCATCTGCTAAAATATTTACTCGCCCACCAGTCGAGTTCTCATTTTTAGCAATTAATTGTGCATTTTTTTTAGTTTGTATCAAACCATCCTTTGCTACTAAATAAATTTCTCCATTTATATTTTTTATTCCATTAGCTTCTATAACGCCGCTATGATTTATTGCACATTGATAGATGTTTCCTTTTGAGCTCAGATTGGTTTTTATAGCTTTTATTAGGCCTGAGTTTTCTATTCCAATTTCGTTTTTTATTTCCTCTTTCTCGTCTATTTGAATAAAAATATTATCTTCATTATTTGGTTTTATTAAAACTTTAGTTGAAGCAATTAAATTAGCTCCACCATTTTTTACAAATATCTGACCATAATTTTTAATTGATTTTGATATCAAATATACTTCTTTTTCTGCCTCAATTTTACCAAGATTAATTATTGAAGAATTTTGATCTCCGTAAAATACCAAATCATTCTTTGAATTGAAATCCAGAAGTTTTAGAGTAGATGCAAAAAAGGAATCTGCTTTAATTTGAGCATCTTGTCCAATTATTATACCATTCTGATTCAGTAGAAAGAAAGAGCCATTTGATTCTAAATTCCCCAAAAGAACTGATGTGTTATTTCCTGTAATTCGATTTAATACCGCTGAATCTTTTGAAGGCTGATTAAATCTAACAGTTTCTTGAGCAGAAATATTAAAGTCTTTCCAATCAATAATTGTTTTCTCAGTCTTTAAAAAAACGTCTAATTCATTTGTTTTTTCAAAAAACATTGCTTCTCCTAAACGGCTTTCAGCGCCTAAAGGCAAAGAAAACACCTTGAAGCTAAAAAAAAGCATAATTATGCAATGCTTAAATAATTTTTTCATAAAAATCCTTAAAAATTAAGATTGAAACCAAAATGCCACCTGCCTAGTTTATTTCTTGGTTCGAATTCTTTGATTTCATGTAATTTAAATCCCCAATCAATTCTAAAGGCAAGGTTGGGAAATGTTTGATATCGCAGCCCCCCCCCTGCCCCCATTAAGTATATAAAATCTTTCACAGTCTCTATTTCTGTACTATCCCAGCCACACCCATAGTCTATAAAAGCTAAAAACTTCAAAGCTTCTTTAAATTTGATTTTTCTATTACTTATAAGTTTCATTGGACAGGTATATCCTTCAATATTAAAAATAACTCCATTGTCTTTATTTACAATTCTATACTCATAACCTCTAACTGTATTATACCCTCCTAACCCTAATTGCTCTGAAGACAAAAGATTATTCGATGAAAATTGAGATGTATAGTTAATTACCAACTCATAATCCTTGGGCAATTTAAAAATTGGAGTAACCTTTTGCATTGAATAAAAATAACTGTTTTTAGCATGAGGTCTAAGTTCAGAAAATCTTTGATTACTTTGTTTTTCCATTATATCCCCTGGAGATAATACAAAAATAATTTCGACAGGAATATTAAAATTACCCAGTTCATACCTACCATTATAATCGCATACTAATTGTGTAATATTCACAGAATTTCCAATAAAAGGTCTTTGTCTATAAGTAAGATTTATATTTTCTCTTTTATAATCAAATCCGATGCTTAAATCATGAAGATAATGCTTTATTGGTTTAATTGGAAAAGTATATCTTGCGCTGAACTGCACTGACCTTCCTTCGTTTTTTAAATCTTCAATAGTTTTTTTTGGTTTAAATTGAGCATACCCCCCATATAAAGTTAATATTCTTTTTCCAAATATCGGCAATGCATAACTAGCTGTAAAAGCTTGGAATCTATTAATATTTGTAGAAGCTGTATATTGAAATGTAACAATATGATCTAATCCCCATGCATTTCCCCAGTTAAACCCTGCAATTAATCTCTCTTTTTCTGTAGCCTCAAATCCAGTATTTTCAGCTCCGACATATGCTCTGAAGGGATATCTATCGTCAATAAAATATTCAAGATCAGTGGTGTTTTCTTTATTTCCTGGAGAAAAAACTATAGAAGCATTTCTAAAAGGATTTCGATTTATCCAATAAAGATCTTGTATTATGCTTTGAGTATCAATAGATTTATTTGGTTTAAGGGATATATAATTTTGAATGTTCTTCTCTGAAAAGTATTTATTACCTTTAATGCTAATATCACAAGCCGTACTCTCATAAACTATAATCTTTATCACATTATTTTGGATTTTTTGCTCAGGCAAACTAACAATTACAAATGGATGAAAATTATCTTGATAATAGTTTAATATTGTTTGCTTGATATCTTCTATTATCTTTTCATTAAGTTCACGACATAAAAAACCTTTTAACCGATCATGAAATGTTTTATAAAATGTTGGCAAGCATAAGTTTTCAACAGTTATTCCCTTTATATTTTCAACTTTATCGAGTTCTTCGTTCGGCCCTGATATGTAAATTCCTTCAATAGTTCTTTTATCAAAATTTGTATATTCGATTGAGTCTTTACTTTCATTATGCTCTTTGTTCTTTTTCGGGGGTTTTTCTACTTCCACCAAAACATTTCCTTCATTACAAAAAAAATTATGAGTGTCTATTTTGTTCTCTTTAAATGGTAAAAAAAGACCTAATGAATCCAATGGTTGCTTTACTTGAAAGCTATTTTTGACATTAAATGTTTCAATGCTTTTATTTTTTATTTGATAATTTTCTTGAACATCTTCAAGCTTATTATTAATTACAATTTCTTTTTTAGCATCGACAGATTCCTGACTAGCAAAAGGACGTTTTTCATTTACAATAAAATGATTAAAAACAAAATTAACAATCAAATTAATAAAGAGACAAGCTGATGTCCAAACAATAAACATTTTTATACCATACCATTTTATACCATACCATAATTTTATTTTTATATAATACTCTATTATTTAAATTATACAGTTCAAGAATTGGGCAAAGGAGCGCCGATAGCCTGAAAACCGTTTGCCTAAAGTCATCAAAATATTCATAATAAGTGTTATAAATCACTCTTTGCTTTAACCATTTCCAGAGTCTTTCTATTGGATTTAAATTAGGACTATAAGGTGGTAAAAAATGAAACTGTATTTTAGATCCTTCTAAATAATTTTTTACCGCTTGGTTTTTGTAATATCTAGCATTATCTAAAAAATATGAATCTTTCTTTTTGTGGGATATGCTTTTTCTATTTTATCCAAAAATGAAATGGTTGCTTGAGTATTTAACATAGAATCTTCTTGAAAATGAAGCTTTCCCTCTATAACATCAACAGCTACGGAAATGTTAAGTCTTTGCCTTCCGGTATTTGAACAAATCTCTTTTATCGCGTTCTTTTTTATGTTGCTTTAGCAAAGAAGCTCTTGCTTCGTCTATCAAAAAAATTTATACTAAAAATTTTATAAAACTTGGAAATTTATTGTAAAAGTTTTTTTAACCTTCGCTCCCGAGATGTCTCTTTTATTTTAATCACTCTTTAAGGTCTTTATTGGAAAAAAGATCTTATTTTTTCTAAAAACTTTTTTGTAATCTTTATCAGAGTTATAAATATCAATAAATTAAGCAAAGAAAAACTTATTAGCATTATCAAAAGTTATTTTTGCAATTTCTTCTAAACTTTTATTTTTAATATTTGCGATAACCTCTGCTGTTTCAACAACATTAGCAGGTTCATTTTTCTTGCCTCTTTTAGATTGGGGAGAGAGAAGAGGAGAGTCTGTCTCTATTAAAATACTTTCTACTGGAATATCTTTTAAAACATCTCTAAGATCCGATGAGTTTTTAAAAGTTATAATCCCACTAAAAGATATGAGCCAGCCTCTATCTAGCACTTTTTTAGCTTCCTTTTTTGTTCCTGTAAAACAGTGTAAAACGGCCCTGCTATGTTCTATTTCATCCGCTATTTTAAAAATATCATCAAATGCATCTCTTGCATGAATGATAAGAGGTAAATCATTTTCTTTTGCAAGTTTTAAATAGTTTTTAAAAAACATCTGTTGAAACTCTTTTTTATCTAAGCCGTAAAAATAATCAAGGCCCGTCTCCCCTATAGCTATTAATTTTTTATTTAGCGCTGCCTTTTTAACATCTTCAAACAAGATATCTCTATCATTATCAGCTCCATGAGGGGTTGTAGCAGCTGCTGCAAAAACAAAATCATATTTTTGAGAGAGCTCTAATCCCCTATCTAAAGATCCTAGATCAGTGCAGATATTCACAATTTTTGTAACATTTGCTTTTTTTGCTCTTTTTATGATTTCATCTAAACTATCGTAATCACCCTCACCTGTTAGATGAGCATGTGAATCAAAAAATTCCATTTTTCTTTCTCATTTTTATATGACTTTTTCGCATGTCATGTCGAGTTTGTCAAGGACATTTTCGACATAGACTTCAAAAATGCCAGATCTCAAACCAACGCTACACACTAAACATCCTTTATATTACATATTAATTAAAAAAAAATAAGCGGTAATTATATTTTTAATACTAGAAATTAAATAAACGCACATTATATAATTAATTTAACCAATTAAATATAAACTAATATGTCATTTATAACACCCCCTCGTAATAACCTCTCTTTGCAAGAGATTTCATCTATAAAATATTTTTTTGAAAGTTCAACAAAAGAACTTCCCTCATTTCAGAAGGATGTTATTTATGATCAAATATTAAAGGTTATGAAAAAATCTTTATCTGATGAAGATTGGACAAATTTTTTAAATTCTGAAATGAAATTACTTTGTGATCAAGCTAAGGTTGAGACGTTTTTTCAAAATGATAAATGCTTTACTGGTTTCATTGAATATTTAATTGAGGAGCGCCAACTCGAATTCGCTGAAAGAATAACCAAAACTCAGGAAGATAATAACCCTTTAATAAGAAGTCTTTTATCTAAAATAGCATTAAAATATCAAGATTTAGAAAATGATGCTGAACATGAAAGAATAATTGTTCAGCAGTTTGGCTATGGTTTTAATGCTGATTTTTCTCCTTGTCTCTTATTGGCTTATTATGAAGAAAACATAGTAGTAAAAACCATCAGAGCAACTCATAGCATTTTAAAAAAAATCCCTCTTTTTTAATACATTTGCTTTAATACAAATCTCAAAGTGTGTCAAGATATAGAAAAAAATGAGATTTTATTATGATTGCAATGTCTCCTATACTAAATGCTTATTTTCAAGCAGATCTTTTTGGTAAATTTATCTTTTTTTCATTATTTATTTTATCTATAGCTTCTTGGGTAATACTTTTACATAAAATGTATCTAGCTAAAAAACTAAAATTATTAAATTCGAGTTTTGAAAAAAAGGTTCAAACAAACAGCGAAAACATTTTATCTATAAACATAAACTCTAACCTTACATATCCCTACTTAAATATTTATAAAAGTTTGAAAGATAAAACCTTAGAAATTTTAAATAAGAATCGTTTTTTTATAAACGAGAAAAAAAAGGTATATATGTCGAGTAAAGATATCGAACTTATAGATTCGCATTTAGACGTTGAGATTTTAAAACAGATAAAACTTTTAGAACAAAATCTATTTATACTTCCTACAGTTGTAACTTTAGGTCCATTTTTAGGGCTTTTAGGTACTGTTTGGGGAATTTTAATAACTTTTAATTCGCTTCAAACTCAGTCTTTATTGAATAACAACACCTCTATATTATCTGGTCTTTCTATGGCTCTATCTACAACAGTTGTTGGGCTTATGGTTGCCATACCAGCTCTCATTGCATATAATTATTTAAAGAATTGGATAAAAAATTTTAGAAGCGACATGCTGCATTTTTCACATGGATTAATAACAACTTTAGAGATTCAATATAGAAATGTTGACGTAAAATAATATGAGAAAAAAAAAGTTTCTACAAAACTCTAGTGATCTTGATGAAAATTTAATTAATTTAACCCCCTTAATTGATGTTGTCTTTGTTGTATTAATTTCATTTATTTTAATAGCTCCTCTTTTAGAAGTAGATCATATAAATTTGGCTGAAGGTTCTACAAAAAGTGATAAAAACATTGAACAAACTTCAATAGTTTTAAAAGTAAAAGAAGATAATTCTATATTGATAAATAATAGATTAGTGACACTTCTAGAGCTAAAAGATCTCTTAAAAGAAAAAAAAAGATCTAATCCCAATCAAATCCCCCAGCTATATCATGATAAAAAAGCTACATTTGGCTCATATCAATCCATTAAAAATCTAGTAGAGCTCTCAGGCTTTGAAAAGCTAGATGTTGTTCTGCAGCCTGATTAAAAAATTTTAAGATTTATGAAAAGAAAACCCAATCTATTTAACATTAATAAAAAGACAATTTATAGAGTTGTAACTTTTCATTTTATTGTTATTTTATGTTTAGTAATTCCATTTAGATCTTTTAAAAAACAAAAAAAACAAAGTTTGGTAGTAAATAATATTATATTAAAGCCAGAGATAAAACCTATACCAAAACAAACTTTTATAAAAAGGGCCCCTATAAAAAAATCCCCCACAAGACCAATCCCAGTAAAAAAAGCTCCTATTCAAAAAAAAACACCTCTAAAAAAAGCAGTTCCTATTGATAAACAAAAATACTTATCTCTTTTAGATAAACTAGAAAAGCAAATAAAAAGCTTAGATGATAAAAAAGAGATCATAAAAAAGTCTGATCTTAGAATACCTAAAAAAGTAAAAACTTTGAGCCTTGATCAAAAAATTGAAACCGCCTCATTTGATAATTTTTCAAAATTTAAACAAATTTTAGTAAAAGAATTGCAAGACAATCTAAATCTTCCCGAATACGGCGAAGTAAGAGTTTCGTTTATAATACATCCCGAAGGAAAAATAACAGATGTTTTGATTTTGGACTCTAAAAGCGAAATAAATCAAAGTTATTTAAAAAATAGCTTATCTGAGATATCATTTAAAAATATGGAAAAAGTATTTCAAGAAAAGAAAAAACTAATTGTGATTTTTAAAAATGATTAACTTCAAAAAATTTTATATTTTACTCATCTTCGCAAGCTCTGTTTTTTTTAACTCTATTTTTGCAAATGAAGAAATAGAAGTATCCCTGTCCACAAAAAACTCGATAAAGCCTCTATACCTATCAAAAATTTTTAACGAAGGCTCTGAATTTGAAAACTCTTATTTAGAAAATTTAGCGAAAGTTTTGAAATTTGATTTAAATAATAGTGGTTTTACAAAAGTTTTAAAAAATGAATATCAAAATGATTTTAAAATATCGCATTTCGATACAGACATAGCATTTGATCCAGCATTTTGGAACAATAAAAAAATAGCGATTGTTGTTAAATCTCAAGTAATGAAAAAAACTTTAAAAACTTTTGTATACAATGCAAATAATAATATCTTAAAAACATTTGAATTAGAGCTTTCTGGCAATTTAAACATCGACAGAGCGAAAATCCACTCACTTTGTGATAATATTCAAGAGATTTTATTTGGACAAAAAGGTATTTTTACATCAAAAATACTATATTCAGTTAGATCAAAAAACGAACTTAACAAAAATCTTAAATGGCAATCTGAGATATGGATCTCCGATATCGATGGTGAAAATGCAAAAAAATTAACTAATCAACACAGCTATTTAGTTCATCCAATTTTTATTCCAAATAACAAAAACGAATATCTTTATATCTCATATTTAAATGGCCCTCCAAAAATTCATAAAAGCTCAATTACAAATCAAAAAGAGAGTAAGCCTCTTATAAAATTAAGAGGGAATCAACTACTTCCCGCTATTTCAAAAAATGGAGATAAATTAGCTTTTATAAGTGATGCAGCAGGAGGCCCAGATCTTTTTTTACAACATTTCGATGATAACTTTCTGCCAATTGGAAAACCTCTTCAGCTTTTCTCATATCCAAGATCTACCCAAGCATCTCCATCATTTTCACCAGATGGTCAAAAGCTTGCTTTTGTATCTGATAAAGACGGAGCTGTTAGAATATATGTAATTGCTATTTCAGATAATGCTTATACAAGAAAAAGACCCGTTGCACATTTAATTACAAGAAAAAACAGAGAAAATGTAACTCCTTCTTGGTCAAAAGATGGTAAAAAATTAGCTTTTAGTGCTAAAATTAATAATATCAGGCAAATATGTATATATGACTTTGAAAAAAACGAAGAATGGCAACTAACTCATGGAAATAAAAACAAAGAAAATCCTTTTTGGGCAAATGATAATCTACATCTTGTATACAACACCGAAGATATAACTGAAACAGAGCTATATTTAATAAATATAAACCAAAAAGAAGCTGTAAAAATTACAAAAAATGAAGGGAAAAAAAGATTTCCTTCTTTTGAACCCTAAAAATTAATATAGGGAAAACTTAAGGGCAATTTATGAAAAAAATATTTACTTTATTTTTTATCTCTACACTACTTGTTTTAACAAGTTGCGAAAGATCTTCAGATACTTGGGAAAATGTAAAAACGGCAAGTAGATACCTAAAAAAGGGAATAAATTCTCTCTGGGGGAAAGACTCTAATTCATACTGGGCACAAAATGAAGAAGATTTTAAAGGACCAGATGATGATGATTTTATTCCATTAAATGAAAAAGATTTAAAAGGCGGATTTTCTTCATCAGATAAGAACTTTGCTCAACCAAAAGAAAATTTTGGAGAAGGCGGAGTTCCTAGTTTTGATAATTTTATAACACCTTCTCATTTAGCATCTATTTTTAAAAAGGTCCATTTTCTAACAGATGATCATGTGCTCAGAGATAAAGAAGATTTAATCATCATCCAGAAAATTGCAAATTATATGAAAAAAACCCCAAATGTCTATTTAAATATTGAAGGACATTGCGATGAAAGAGCATCTGCTGCATATAACATGGCGCTTGGAACTAGAAGATCTAATCATTTAAGAGTTCTTTTAATAAAACACGGTGTAGATTTTAACAAAATTTACACAGTATCATATGGAAGAGAAAAACCTCTAGTAATGGGCCATACTTCGCAAGACTGGCACTTAAATAGACGTGGTGAATTTAAAATATTTGAAAAGCAAAGATAATCGTCAATCGCCCCTCCCTAAAGGAAGGGGCTTGAACCGTGAGGATCAGGGGCAACAGGTTGACCAGAAGACAAATAAAAGGAGTTTTTTTTAATGTTTGTAAACATGAAAACAACAAAATTTTTCTCAATTGCTATTTTAGCAATATCTTTAAGCGCGTGCTCTCCTATGAAATCTTCACCTAAAGAAGAAAAGCACCAGTTAGAGCTAACATTGCATGAGCTCCAAACAAATCTAGATGATTTAAGACATGACATTAACTGTTTTCATACCGAGATGCAAATAGTTGATGGCAAAGTTAAACATCAAGAAGATGCAACTCAAAATTTAAAGCAGCAACATTTAGAAAAACTTCAGTTAAAAATTGAAAATCTTACAAAACTATTTAGTGACATGGAAAATAAAATTTCCATATTTGAAACCAAATCACATAGTTTAAACTCCAATTTTTCAAGTTTATCAAATCATGCAAATGAAACAACCCTAGCCCTTACCCAACACAAAGACAAAATAAATGAACTTGAAAAGATCATTTTAAAACAAAACACTAGATTAGAAGATATTGCAAAAGTTAAGACCACGCTAGAAGATATTGTAAAAACTATAAAATCCAATAGCTCCAACTATCTAATTTATAAAGTTAAAGCTAAAGACTCTTTAGAGAAAATTGCTAAAATTAATAACGTAACTGTGGATTCAATAAAACATCTAAATAATTTAGAAAATGATCTTATCGTAGTAGGACAAAAACTTAAAATTCCAAAGTAAGAGAAAATATATGAAAAACATAAAATATTTTTCTATATTTTTTTTAGCTGTATTAGCTATGTCAACTGCAAGCGCCAGACATGAAAATTATAAAACTAAACCTAAATGCCCAACACCATGCTCATGTGATATCCCAAAACCTCCTGAAGCATCCGCTTATAATCAAAGCGCAAGAGTCGGTGTTTGTAAAGCTAAAGATGCTTTTGTAACAGGCTCATTTATATATTGGGAAGCTTTAGAGCAAGGCTTTTACCTTGTTTTATTAAGAGACAATAGTTCTACTCCGACAAGACAACAAGCTATTAATATCAATTATACATTTGATCCTGGTTTTAAAGTAGGACTTGGATACAACTTGAAATATGATGATTGGACTACTTATGTAGAATACACGCACTTTCATTCAAAAAATAGCTTTTCAAAGACAAGACCTTCTTGGGCAACTAGCCAAACAATTTATTGGTTTGAACCCAATACTCTTGCAAACGAATATAGAGCAGATTTAAAAATAGAGTTAGACATTCTAGACTTAGAACTATCTCGCTCAGAATATCGAGGAAAAAAGCTTATTTTTAGCCCATTTTGGGGAGTTAAAGGAGGCTTCATAGATCAATCCTTTTCTTTTAGAGCTATATTTAATTCATCTTCTCTTTCTAACACAATAAAATCTGATTCATGGTTAATAGGCCCTAGAATTGGAGTTTATACAAAATGGCTCCTTGGCAAAGGTTTTTCTCTAAATGGAAAAGCGGCGGGAAGTTTAAGTTATCAAAAATTTCATAATATGAGCGCATCTTTTCAAAATATGAAAATCGATAATGACTTTGTAGTCTCCCCTATTGTTGAAATGCTTCTTGGGTTTAAGTGGGAATCTTATTTTGATAAAAATTATTGGCACTTTGATATCTTTGCAGGATATGAACTGCAAGTTTTATGGAATCAAAACATGATAATTAAAGAAAGAATTTTTGCAGCAAATGTTAATGTAGATTCAGAGCAACTAACCCTACATGGTTTAAACATAACTGCAAAATTTGATTTTTAATGTTTGAAAACACCTAATGCATACTAATAATGCATTCTAAAAAACCGAAAAATATCATGTTTTTTGGTTTTTTTTACCTTCTGTGGTAGTTTTTTTCGCTTCTTCCATATAGACCAAAACTAAATAATAATGTTATGTTTCAAATATTTTATACTATGCTTTCCCCTTAAAAGGAACTCATTCTTGCTGTAAGCCATTTATCAAGAAAATACTTTAATTTAACCATTTAAACAATTAATTATATTGACTTAAACGATTTCTTACTATATAATAACTGTATTAGCAATGTTATAAACATATAATACTAAATTAATAGGAAATAATAACAATGAGTGTAAGTGAAACAAAATCAGTGCCTATATCCGATGCCTCTACTAGAGCTATTGACTCAAATTTTCACTTGAAATGCTCTTTGGATGAAGATGGTAAAATAAGCAGTTTAGCAATTGATAGAATCCCTTTAATTGGTGATGGCAAAGTTTTAACGGGCAAAGATCTATCTGAGACTTCAGTCGACTCTCTAAAAAAAGCTCTAGAAGAAGTCTTTAAAGACGATAGTGAAAAATTCCCAAAGAATAAAGAATTTAAAATCAAATCTTCAGATAAAGATTTGATGGTCTCAACAAAAAATCCAAAACAATTCTATCTTATAACAAAAATTATATATGCTTGTTTTAGAAAATCTCTGCCAATTATTAATGAGACAAAAGCCTCTAAAATAACAGATTCTTCTGCTTGCAAAATTTTTAATATTCAAGAAGCGCATCAAAACACTTTAATAGATAACACAGAAGCACTAATAACTGAAATACCCAAACTAACCTTTAAGCATAATATTGCACAGCTTAAAGCCGAACCAAATGCGAATAAAACTTATGTAAAACTACTTCTCACTGCTTTAACAATTGGACTTCTTGCCGGAATTATCGGAGTTGGCGCTATTTTACCTCACTTTGGAATACCTTATCTAACTAGCCTTGCAATTCCAGGCATACCTGCCTCTTTAGCCATTCCCCTTATAGGTATTGGCTTAACTACCTTCTCATTATATGCAGCTTTAAAAATAGCTGCTAAAAAATCCGAAAAAGCAAAGGATTACTTAGATGCTATCGGGCTTTTAAAAAGTAATCTATTTTTAGAGAGTAATTTAAATGATGTTATAAATACTGCACTCTTCATTTTAATGCCGCTTACTATGATACATGCTCCATGGTTTGCAACTCTACAAGGATGCTTGGCATATCCAACAGGAGCTCTACTTATAGCTTCTGGTATATATCAATTAGGTGAGTCTATCACTAGTCTGATAAATAATAGAAAGATTAAAGATAACAAAGAGATGATGGTATCTATGCTTAACATTTTATGCTCAATCTCTGTTATTACCATGGGTCTTTTAACAGCTGCTGGATTAATAAACTCTCCAATAACTATCGCTGTAATGGGTATTTTCGGAGGTTTAATGGTGAGCGTAAACGCTTATAATCTCAAAAAATCTTATGATCAATACAAAAAGATAAAAAAGATTGATGAAGGAAACGCAGAAGATATTTTTAACTATTTGAAAAACCGACTATCTTTAAATACAGATGAAATAAAAAGTCTCAAAGATAAAATTGATAACATGTCAGAAAAAGAAATTATTGATTGGATTACAAAAAACAACAAAAACTTTGAAAAAGAGCAAGCTGAAATTTTCAAAAAAATAAAAGAAGCGCTAGAAACTGCAAAAGAAATAGATAAAGAAGAGATCTTAAAAGATGCAGGAAAAATAATGCTTATTGAAGAGAGAAAAAACGCAACCGAATCAAAAATTGAGAGATTAGGATCTCTTATAACAAAAGAGACTCTAATAAAACCACTCGAGAATCTTTATGAAAATACAAAGAGCCCAAAAGACAATGAAGAAGATTTAATAGCTCTTTTCGCTACTATAAAAAAAGAGATTAAAGCAAAAACAATAGCTGAGGCAATCAAATTCGTAGTTATAAACGTTCCTTTAATGGTTATTCCATTTTTAAATATAGCTAAATTGATAAATGTAGCTTTATATGACTATTTGATGGCAGCTGGACTTTTCTCAAATATAGCAGTAAACATAACACCAAGATATAGAAACATTCCTCCAGCAATGATAAAAAAGGTATTGGATATCAATAATGCGCTAGAAACTGAAGAATATCTTAAATACAAAAATTCAATATCAAATCCTAGTGAAAAATCAGATGATGAAACATCTGAAAAAATCAAAGACGTCGCTAAAAGCGCTATAAATGAAAAAATGATTGCCTAATTTTTTCTGTTATTTTTAAAAATTTAACAATTTCTTAATTTTTTCCTTTTTTTTTAAAAACTTCCAATTTATTCTAATGTATACCGGTGATATAATATCTTTGAGGAGCATATGAGTCAAAAAAAACGTATCTTGTTAATAGAAGATGAAGAAAATTCAGCAGCGCTTATAAAATTGCAAGCAGAAAACCTGGACTACCAACTTCATGTTGAAGTAGATGGTATCAATGGATTTAGAGCTATTGAAAGAGAACAACCCGATCTAGTTATTTTAGATATTTGGTTGCCAGGACAAAATGGGTTTGATATTGTAAGAAAAATAAAAAATTCATCTGAGCTAAAAAGAACTCCTTTGATTATTCTTTCAGAAAAAAATGAAGAGCTAGATATCGTTTTAGGATTAGAGCTCGGCGCTGACGATTATATTACTAAACCATTTTCTGTAAAAATTTTATTTTCAAAAATTAAAGCAATCCTTAGAAGAAAAAAAGAGAGCTCAAAAATATTGAAAAATATAGTTTTTTCAGATTTTACTTTAGAAGTTGATAAATATATTTTAAGAAAAGGACAAAAAGAGATTCCTCTTACATTGTCTGAGTTCGGGATATTAAAAAGACTTCTTTCTCATAAAAATCAAGTTTTATCTAGATCTCAACTTTTAGATGATATCAATAACGATGACGCATTTATTGTTGATAGAAACATAGATGTTCATATAGCTTCGCTTAGAAAAAAACTAGGAACGCATTCTCTTATTGAAACGGTTAGAGGAATCGGTTATCGCTACAAAGAAACTCTCTAATTTTAAACTAGACATTTTAATTAATTAGTATTATTCATTATTCTTAAAGTAGCATATAATTTTATGTTAAAATTATGATATTTTATAAGTTTTGGAGGCGAAAAAACATGAAAAAAATATATCTCATTTTATCTCTAATTGGATTAATCGTAGTTGGCTGTGAGAGTAAAACTTCCACAGGAGCTACTACAAGATTAGAATCTAGATCTTCTACTATAGCGAGCTCTAAAGCTACATCAGGAGCTCTTGTTGGAGCTGCTTTAGATGAGCAAGATAGAAAAATCATGGAAAAAACATCTCCTCGAACAGTTGAAAGAATGGATAGAAAAGAGCCTCTTACTATTAATGATATTATTAAGTTATCTCAAGGTGGAGTGAGTGATGATACAATTATAAGATATATTCAAGAGACAAAAACCACATATAACCTATCTCAAGCGCAAATAAACAGACTTCAAGAAGCAGGGGTTTCTCAAAGAGTTATAAATTACATGGTTGATACCGGAATCTAAATTTGCACATTAAAAAAAAAGATTTTTGGATGTCTTTGATTTTCTCTTTTCAAAATATCAAATTTTTGCAAGCATAACTATATAAAACATATTAAAGGTGCAAAATTGAACATTCACTTAGATAGTGAGGTTTATAGATTCAATCAGGTTTTTTTTCAAAAAAAAGCTAATAAAAATTATAATCAAACAACCAAGCAATTAAAAAAAATCATCAAATCTTTTTTTATTTTTAATATCAGTTTTTTTTCTCTTTTTTTAGTTGAAATCATATTGTTTGCTCTATTGTTTTCAGTTTTTAGCTCATCTGTTATCTTAGCCCTTGTATTAGCTAGTATGTTTTTAACAAGTTTTACCTACCTTGTTTTACTTTTTTATTTTCAATCTAAAAAAACAGAACAGTTAACTAACCTAAAAGATCATTTTATTAAAGTTTGTAAAAGGGCTTTATCGATTCCAATCGGCTCTGCTGAGCATCATTTAACAATAGCATTAGCTGCTTTGAAGCTCACAGATAATCTAAATGAAAATGAATTATTGAAATTACCAAAAATTGTTTTTAAAATTTTTAAAAAACTTGAATCCTTTTTAATAAAAGAAGATGTATTTAAATTTAAAGAATCTCTTCTAATTGCAGCTATTTTAGAGCACCTAAATCAGCTAAAAATAACTCCAACAGATCTAGAAGTACATACATCTCTGACAAACATCTACACCTCTCTTTTTTCTTTATATAAAAACGCTAGAAATAAAATATTTTTTTCAAAAAATCAAAAAGAGCATTTAGAGCAAAAATATCTATCTTGCATAAAAATAGCTATTGAAGAATTTAGAGTATTAAATGACTATGCTCCAAACGATCCTTGGATTCATCTGCAGCTTGCTAAAAACTACAACAGACTAGATTTAAAAAAAGATGAGCTAAAAGAGTATGAAACCATCTATAAACTCTGCCCAAAAGATAACAATATTTTATTTAAACTCGGCTGTCTATATTTTGCAACTAAATCAAATTCCAAAGGGCTTAGGGTCTATGAAGAATTAAAAATGAGAGCCTTCAAAGACAGCGATAAACTTTTAGATCTATATGAGGTTTACAAAAACTTTGAACTCCTCCAAGAAAACGTATAAAAAAAATTTACTTAATCAAAAAATACATTATCTTTGATTATTTTCTTCTTAAAAGTATAATTAGATCAAAAAAGGAAAGAACACTATGAGAGATTTTTTCACAAAAATTTTATTGTTATTTATTTGTATAGTTTCTTTTGGATATACAGATGAAAACCCCTTATTTAATCCTCAAACTCAAGAAGAAGCTCTCTTCTTAAGAAGAATTGCAGAGTTTTGGCAAGATGAGGAGTTTGAAATAGCCAAATATCAAATAGAAAACTACATATTAGAGCATCCCAAAAGCGATATGATAGATTCTTTATATGCTATTTTAGGCAACATTCATATGAATGAAAAAGGATATTCAAAAGCTGTAATAGCTTTTGAAAACATTAAAGATGAAGATGTAAAAGATAAAATTGGAGTAAATCTCCTCGCTTCTTTATATCATCTAAAATGGCATTTAAGACTTATTGATGAGTGCGACTACTACATTACAAGAGTTGATGGAGCTCTAAAAGATAAAATTACATATCTAAGAGCAATATCACTATATAACAGATCTCTAGAGATTGAAGATCCAAATGAGATAAATGAGCTAATAGTACAATCAAAAGATGGCTTTGAAGCTTTAGTAGAGACAAAATTTGAAAATCAAGCAAGAGAATACCTATCTCAAATTCATAAGACTTTAAATGATTTTGAAAAGGCAAGTGACTGTTATATGCATCTTGCAAATAGTGATCCTACAAAAAAAGATGAATATCTTTTTAGCGCAGCACTCCTGCAAGCTCATTTTGATAAGGAAAAAGCCCTTGAAACTTTTAATGTAATAACAAAAGGATCCTCTTTAAAATCTAAAGATGCGGCCTACAATAAGCTTTTGCTTTTATATGAAATGAAACGTTTTTCAGATATATCTTTAGAAAAAGATACTCTTTTAAATTTAATAGAAGAAGATAAAAAATCCCTTGCTTATTTTTTTATTGGACGCTCTTATTTCAATCAAGAAGATTATGAAAATTCATTATTTCATTTAGAAAACGCTATCAATTTAGATCTAGAACCTCAAGAGACCAGATTATCACATATCATGCTGATGCAAAGCGCTTTTCATTTAAATGATTTTGGTGTTTTCAATAGATCATTTGATGAGTTCGTTTTAAAATATCCAGATGATGAAAAACTTTTTGAGAGTTTATTTGCAAAAGCAATGCTGAGTAAAAATAATGAGAAATACACAGAGTCTCTTAAAGTTTTTGAAAATATAATTTCACAAGATTTTGAAGAAGCAAAAAATCTTGAAAACTTTTTATTTGAATACGCTAATTTACTTTTTTTAACTGACAACACAAAAAAGAGTAAAGAGACATTTAGAGAGCTTATTTCAATTTCAGAAAATACAGATCTTATCAAAACATCTCTTCAATATATTGTTAATGCAACCATACAAGATCTGCAAAACGAATCATCTGAGAGTAAATTAATATCAATTAGAAAAGCTTTAGCGTATGAAATTGAAAATCTTTTAGAAAATAAAGAGCTATTTGAAACGGGTGAGATTTTAGAGTTTAATTTTTCTCTTGCTAAAACTTATTTTGATTTAGAAAATTTTGAAGATAGTTTAACTATTTTAAAAGCTTTCTTAGAAGAAGATCAAAAGTCTTATTTTTCTGAAGATGAATTATCAGAAATTAACCTGCTTATTGGATTTTGTGTAAGAAATACAATAAACGATCTAGATGGATTTATTCGTTTTGCAAATATTTCACTTGATCTCTCTAAAGATTCAAAGCATAAATTTACAACTTATATTAACCTATTTAACTCTCATTTAGAGCTCGCAAAAAGAGATGATGTTATAGATGATGAGCATTTAGAAAAAGCAGCATATAATCTTTTTAATGCCTATTCTATTGCAAAAAGTAAGATAAATAGAAATAATCTTATATGGCTAAGTGATTTTTTATCTAACAAGGTTAGTAGCTATTTGTCTGAAAATTACAAAAACTCTCTTTTTGCTAATAGAAAAATAGTTTCTTATTCAGAAAATGCTTCTGATATTTATAGAGATCTATTAGATAATGGTGATGAAGAGAATTTTGAAGAGTTCTCTATTAAACTCGCCTATTTAAATACTCTTCAAAATAATTTAACCGATGCAGCTACTCTTTTAGAAAAGCTTATTCAAAATTATCGTTTTTATCCTGAGAATTCTTTCAAATCTCCAGAACAAACAGTTTTTGAGCTTGCTAAAATCTATGAAAAACAAAATTTCAAAGAAAAAGCAATTAGTTTATATGAAGAATTTATTCCAGTTTTCAAAAAAGAGAATCGATTTAAATCTCAATCCTTGTTACACTTGTCGAGATTATGGCTCTCAAATGTTGCAAAAGAAGATTTTGTAGTTTCTAATAAAGAGCTTGAAAAAATCATAAGCACTTTAAAAACAGTTAGTTTTCAAAAAATATTTGAAAACGAGCCAACACATTTAGAAGCAGCACTTGATTATGTAGATGTTGTTTGTTATATGGAAAATAACGAAAGCTTTGAAAAAAGATTGTTTTTATTAGGAAGACTAAAAGAAAACTTTACCTCTACAGAGGACGTTATCTCTCAAGACTATCAAACTATGAGAGAGGTCCTTAAAGATAAAGAGAAAATATATAGTGCGTACATGTTAGAAGTTGAAGCTGAAAAAAATATTTGTATAGGATTCTTAGAAAACGATCAAAAAAGAATTGATAAAGCAAATCTTCAGCTAAAACGTCTACAAGAAAATGAACTCATTTGTACAAAATTTTTAGAAGATAGAGTTAATAGATATCTGAAATTAATAGAGGAATATCCTTTTGAAGAAAAATAAAAACAATCTCTTTTTAAAAATTTCTGTTTTTATTTCAATAGCTATCCATGTGGTAGCTATTGCTTCTATTAATCATTTGGAGATTAAATCTTCTCTAGCTTCTAAAAACATTATGTTTTCTAATAAAGCAGCTGCCTACAATAGCAAAAAAAATATAAATCAAATTCTAAATATTGTTTTGCAAAAAAAACAAAAAAATATTTTAACTCAAATCAAATGTAAAAAAACAGAGCTTCCATCAAGTGAATCAACTGCTTTTCTAAAAAATGACTTTAATCTAAAAAAAGATCCTCTTTCATGCAAAAGGTTTTCTTTCCCCCCTACAGAGTCAACTAAAAATGAGTTTTATAAATTAGTTGAAAGAAAAAACATCCTGCCAGGTCTTGATAACGAAAACTCTTTATTGATGGTAGCTTTTCAAACAAAAGATTCTTATAAAAGTGAAGATGAGATAACAAATGAAACAGCTGATCTTGCTATCTCTCTTCCAGAAGTAGAAAAAAACACAAAATTAACGACCTGCTTTAATTATCCTTTAAATGAAAAAGATAAATCAAAATTTCAGTTTGCAAATTTTGCTAACAGAGAAGAAAACAATTTAGATGCCTTAACAAAACTTAAACAAAAAAAAATCAAACTCTTTCCATATAACTTCTCCTTAATACATATGCCTGAGCTCTCTGATTTAACAACCCTATCTTATAAAGATTTTTTTGATATAGATGTCACATTTGCTCCAAATTTAAATGAAAAAGGCTTTATTTTTGCAATCACACTTCTTCCTAAACACTCCATGAAGTTAAAAAGACTGAAACAAAATGTTTTTTTCTTGGTAGATAGATCTAACTCTATTCAAAAAGATAGACTCACATCTACACGTCATGCAATTACATCAAGTCTTCCTTTGTTAGGAAAAGATGATAGTTTTAATATCTTAGCTTTCGATACAAAACTAGATGTTTTATCAACTCAAAACCTAAGCCCTGATGAGAATGTATCTTTATCTAGAGCAAAATCGTTTTTAAGAAAACAAAATATCGGTAGCTTTTTTTCTTCTACAAATTTTTCTATCCCGCTTTTTAAAATTTTAAATTCAAATGTGAAAAATGATGAAGTTAATATTGCAATTCTACTCTCAAATGGTGATGGGCTAAACAAATTTAAAAACTATAGGATTTTTAATGATTGGACAAAGCTAAATGGAGGCAATCTCTCTCTTTATACTCTTGGACTAGAAAGTGATAAAAACTTGTCAATCTTAGAGCTTTTTAGCTTCTTTAATAAAGGTAAACTTATTCCTTCTTCAACAAATAGAGGAATAAAAAGAAAACTGCAAAAATTACTCAAATCAATTAGCTATCCAATCGCTAAAGATATCGTATCTAACGCTATTTGTTTAGAAAGCTCAGCTAACATAAAACTATATCCTCTCTCTGATCAATCCCCTAATTTATATATGAATGAGCCATATGTAATACTCGGAACAACTGATAAGCTCACAGATTTTACAATATTTGTTCAAGGGAAAGGAAAAGATAACTTCTTCAACTTAAAAAAACACATTTGTTTTGATCAAGCAAAACAAGGTGGAAAAATTCTTCAAAAAGAGTTAGCTGTTAAAAAAGCTTCTAAGTGCTATGAAGAGTTTTTAGCAGACAGCAACCCAAATCACTTAAAAGAAGCAAACCATCATCTAGAACCATTTGCAATAGAGCCAGCTTTTAGATGAGCTTAAAAATAATAGCCGGTAAATTCAAAGGAAAAAAACTTCTTACCACTAAAGATATAAGACCAGCTACTTCTTTAGTTAGAGATTCCATTTTTAATATCTCTCAAAATTTTATTGAAAACGCTAATTTTTTAGATATTTTCTCAGGATCAGGAGCGCTTGGTTTAGAAGCGCTATCTAGAGGAGCAAGATTTGCTACTTTTATCGATAATAATTTTAAGTCTTGTCAAATCATTAAAAAAAACATCAGAGCTTTAAGTGTAGAAGATCAAACATTTGTGGTTCAAAAAGATGCCATGAAAGCTATAAAAACTCTAGAAGGCCCTTATGATGTTATCACGGTAGATCCTCCGTTTATAATCTATAAAGAAAAACCCTCTTACATCAATGCGCTATTATCTTTATTAAGAACTAAAAATTTAATAACTCCAGATAGCCTAATTTTTTTAGAAGAACCAACTTATTCCAAAAGAGATCCTTTGGTAGAGGATCTCGATCTCTTAAATAAAAGAAAGTATGGATCTTGTTTTCTTTTAGAATATGCATGCAAAAAAGGCCTTTTCAATTAACGATAGGCATAAACATATTGAAACAAGCTGCAAAAGAATTTGTCGATTTATTTTCTTTTCGTAATTTCTTTCAGCTTTTTCACTTTCTTGAAACTTTTCCATGCTCTAAACCTAGAACACTAACTATATCATCAGGAGTTTGAGGATCTTCTTTAGGTCCTATTACGTCTTTCTTCCAGCCAGAGTTTTTCTCATACGTAGTATTTAGGGAAAAGATTTGAGTAAGTTTTTTTTCGTTTAATTTGAAATCCCGGTTAATTGATTTAGTGTTTTTTGTAAGAATTTTTTTTCATTTAATTCTTTCTGGATTTTTTTCCTCTCTAATTTATATTTTTCTAAAATAGGATCATCATTAAAAGGCAATCTATAAGATCTAAACTTAGGTAAAAGTAAATGAGATAAAGATGGTTGTTGATGATCATCTTTCTCTTTTATACTAGCAAAGAATGAATGAATTTCTTTAGATTCGATTTTTTTCTTCATATCCACAGAAAAGAAATAAGAATTTTTAAGACCGTATCCATAAGTAATACCCATAAGTAGATGGTTTGAGAATACTTGATTCCAAAAAGAAGAATCAATATTTTTAAAATCCATAGTAACGGCAATAGGATCAAAATCATATCCCAGCTCTTTCTTAAATACATCATAGTTTTTTAAAAGAGTCGTTATCATCTCTTGAATATTCAGGATATATCCAAAAGCGATTTCCTTGGTTTTCGTTTGACGCTTAGAGAATATAAAAGGTGATTTGGGATAATTATTGATAAAAGAAACCCATTTTTCCCAATTTTCATGAAGGTCATAATCATCACAATATTGTTTTATTGCTACATCCGCCCTTTTTTTCTCTTCTATTTCTGCTGATTTTAAATAAGGTTGAACCGCTTGTTCCCAATCTTTTCTGGTAGCATAAATAATTTCTTTCGACGAAAGAGGCTTTGTTCCATAAAGAGTATATATGGCTGAGCTATCTAAAAAAAAATCATGAAAAAATTTATTCATCCAAATC
>SDBV01000984.1_pt1 | contig 41899 bp, 50 predicted proteins | sample 2277081 | NCBI WGS metagenome assembly SDBV01 (sample SAMN10402039, study PRJNA504765) | marine sediment metagenome | isolation source: marine sediment core GS10_PC15, 223 cmbsf | place: Arctic Ocean: Southern Knipovich Ridge | collected 2010
GAGCAATACGTACCTTAGGAACCCCGTTCTTAAAAAGCTCCCAGGCAAGTGACACTTTGGTTAATTGATTCATATCCATATTCTAAACCCAAGAGTGTCGGATATTTAACTTTAATATTGCGTTAACTAGAATTAGTGTACAATATGTGCGTATATGAATAAACTTTTTATAGTAGTTCTAATTGTAGTTCTTATTTTTCTTGGAGCACATTTTTACCTACAATCAAAAGTGGACCCACCTGCGATCGTAGTAGGAAAATATCTAAAAACTACAACAAAGGTTGGGGTATTCGTAATAAATAAGGAGATCGATTTTGGTGATCTACCAAAAGAAAACACTAAAGAGCTCTTTTCCAGTGAATCTAAAGCTATGAAAGCAGCTTTTCTCCTTATTAACCCTATCTATATTGGAAAGGAATATCGAATAATTAATGAGGATATTGATGAAAGAAGAGCTTCTGTCGAGGTTGAAGTGATAACTGAGGCTAGGATTCCAGAATTTGATAACGTTAAATTATATTTCTCATTAGAGAAAGACTCTTTTAACCCATACGGCCGTTGGTTAATAACAGATGTTAAAGCAGAAGGTAAGGATAAAGCTATTACGCTACTAGGGCATGAAGCCCGAGCTGTTTCCATTCTTAGGTAAATTGCCCATTGATTTTGCCATGAGGAGAAGCGACATGAAAAGGTCGTTTTTCTTTTTGTATCAGTCAATACAAAGTAGTGGTGAGCCACGTAAATTTGGCTTGGAACTCTTTGATTCAGGTTATGAGGGATTACCGTTTCTTGTCTGCGTTATCTTCGTTAGAAGCTAGATACCAACCTAGGACTAATTACCAGAGTTTATTGGAAAAACAAACTAGTATTTAACAAATAACCACGTATTCGCCACCCCTACATGCCAATCCAAAGCAAAATGGCTCCAACTATTAAATAAATGGAGAGTAATATAGTAGTAGCCTTACGTCCAATTATGGACGATAAAAAACGGAACATTACCACTAAAGGAGCTAAGAGTAGCCCCAACCCGACTGTTAGAGCTACATAGTACCGTACAGGAGAATAGTTAGGATTGTTTTGACCACCCCAACCGCAGACATCTGCAAGTCCGCACATTACTTGACTTACTAGTAACAAGATTAACAGCTCTGATCCTATCCAGATCGCAGTGGTAAATAAAAGTAAGCCCCAATACTTTTTCAGAAAGACCATTTAATTAAGTATCTTGTATCGTATACGAATTGTCAAACTAGTTAAACTAGGGTATATACACTGTTCTATCAGCCAATATTTACTGGTAAACCACGTAAATTTGGCTTGGAACTCTTTTCTGCAGGTTATGAAGGACTACAGGTTTATTTCTACACTTCCATCGCTTGAGGCTAAACTACTACCTACAACTAAATACCACGGTTTATTAGAATCCTAGATTAGTGGTAAAATAAATAACATGAAAGAGATTCTAGAAATTTACGACTTAAATGATAAATTAATTAAAACTGAAGAAAGAGATAAGTTTTATTCAGAAATTAGAAAAGAGTTTAGCGACACAGGTAAGGCTACAAAGAAAATCAAATCGATCAGATTACTACTTTTGAATTCGGAAGGAAGAATATATCTACAAAAAAGAAGTAAGATAAAGAGTGATAATCCCAACCTATACGATAAAACTGTTGGAGGGCATGTTCCAAAGGGTTACTCGTTTGAAATGACGGTAATTAAGGAGTGTGCGGAAGAGCTTGGTTTCCCTGCGGCTGTATTACCCCCTGAGGAGTTTGATGAGGCAATAAAAGCTACCGATTTAACAGTAATTGGTCTTTTCAAAAAAATTGATTATATCCCAGACTTTGATTCTGTTAGGATGCAAAGTGATGGGAGCAAATTTGTTCAAACAGATATAACCACAATTTACTTTGGATATTACGATGGCTCTATAAGATTCAAAGATGGTGAAAGCTCTGGAATAGAGGTATTCTCACCTGATGAGTTAAAGAATGATATTAGAAACAATCCAAATAAATATACAGAAGATATAAAAATAATGTGGGAAAAGTACAAAAACATACTTAAACCTATTTCCTGATATACCAATCAATAACTAATATTGGTGAGCCAGGAAGGACTCGAACCTTCAACCTGATGCTTAAGAGGCATCTGCTCTGCCGATTGAGCTACTGGCCCATGGCACGCCTGTCTAAATGACGTGCGAACGTATTATATGCAACAGGCACAACTTATGCAAGTTTGACCACACCTAAAACACTCATTCTACTCTCAATCCGAAGCTGTGAATTACATTCTAAGAGGTTTAGAGGAGGGGAAGGTACTACATTATATACACCATCAGGAGTCTTTGTCCTCCTATAGCATGTTTGTTTTGTATTTAGTAAATTAATTTGATTATCAGATGTATAACAGGTCTTTAATATATACCTCACCATTCGAACTCACATTGAACCTGTGAACCTACAATTTATCCTCAAAAACAGACCCCTGAACTTGACTTCGGACCTATAGTAGGCTATGATATTTGTTATCCAAAAGGCCAAAATAGCCATAAGGAGGGAAGTGCATGGAGCGAGTGACCTTGAAGGACGGGACTACAGTAAGTCAAGTGGCTTTGAAAACCACGACGATGCAACTGGAAACTATCATTGCGATTCCAGGGCTCTTGTTTGAGCTTGTGGAGAAGTGTCGTGACGAAAGCTACGAACTTAAGGGCAGTTGGCTAACAAGACTTCAGGATGCGAGTCTCGTTAGGAGTGATGGTAGAGTTCACGACGATGTCCGTGCAACTGTCCTGAATTCTGTAGAAGGAGAATGGTCGAATATGCAAATCGTCGATCCTTTCAGGAAGGAGGAGATATAACCACAGCAACTACATCCAGGTACAAGCTATTCCCCCCAGTGGATCTCGCATCTGGAAATCCTAAGCAATTATCTTTGGAGGTTTTCTTAGGAGGAAATGCGACTCGAAAGGGTCGTTTTTCTTTTTGATAAGTTAAAAAAGCTTTTGAAAGGAGTGGCGTCCTCCGCGAAGGAGCCACCCCGAGATGCGGTCTTGGTACACGAATAGGCCGCCTTCTCCTCCCAGTACTTCCTCGACAAGATAGGCAAACGACTTGACTATCGAGACCAATGTGATGCGTGCACGACACTGTCTTGGACCCCTTGTGTGTCGGTGTTTCACGCCGACCACTGCCATTGCAAAGGGTACAGTAGTCGTACCCAACTAAGGCGTGACACCGAGAACAAAGAGGTGAAGCAGAGTCTTGATCCTCGACTATGTATACGACCAGCATTCCCACAACTGCGATTGCTACGGCGAAGAGTACATAGCCATCGATGAACATGATTGAATCCCTCCTTTCCTCCGAGCCTTTTAGCAGGTACACACCTACAAAAGTAGGTTCTAGTTCTGTCGAATTATATCATTATTTTGCTACAAAGTTACATATTAGACATGGTTTGGTATAATCTCTGTAGTCAGGGTAGTGGAGTAGGAGCGAGAAGCTGGTGAGAGACCTAGTTCGAAGTCTATGTAGGGAGGAAGTTAGTCGAGACGAGCCTTTTGCAGGAATTTTCGAAGGGTTGTAAGGAGGGTCAATGGCAACTCTCAGACTGGAGTGGAACAACACCAAACCACCAGCAGAAAAGAAAGAGCACGACTTTGGTGACATAACGGGAAGAACACTGCACCAGGTGAGAAGAAGTACCGAGAATTGGATCGGACCTAACTTCCGGCTGGGGTTAGCATGTTTCCTAAACGGAGAGTCTATGATTCCTCCAAAACCTGACTACGTGTTTCAGGCCAGGGACAGGCTAACGCTCTGGGTAGAATACGCTCGCTAGAGAACAAAGGAGAGAGGTAGTGGCTGCTGCCTGTTCGGTCTTACCGAACGCCTCTCCCTAAGCCAATCATTCATTTGGTTTTCTTAGGAGGAGAAGCGACTCGAAAGGGTCGTTTTTCTTTTGGTTAATTAATTAGTGTTTATCATTGGCCAGTCGGGGGAAGGGTCTATATAATCGGGTGGCACATAGTCAAGATATGAGATTGTGTGACGCTCGCTTGTTTACAATTTAACACGGTGCTAGGATAATATGACACCCAACCTACAAAAAAGAAAGAAGGTGGTGTTATAAACGTGAAAAGTAAATCTATCACAAGTGTGGTGATAGGATTGGTAGATACAGTCGGTTAAGAATATTATTTTGCTGTCAAATCATCTGTCTGCTCAAGAACTTCTTTACTCAACAGATGGCCAGACTTTTCCTTTTTTGTTTCCAGGTATTTCTTGTTGAATTTATTTGGTTTTATCTCTAGTGGTAGACGCCCAGTAATTTTTACCCCATGCTCCTTGAGATCGTTTATTTTCTTAGGATTATTAGTCATGAGTTTTATAGATTTTATCTCAAGAGACTGCAGCATGTGAGCGGCAATATCATAATCTCTCTCATCGTCTTGGAAACCTAGAATTTTATTTGCTTCTACCGTGTCATAACCAACATCTTGGAGTTGGTAGGCCTTTAATTTATTTATCAAACCTATTCCCCGTCCTTCTTGACGAAGGTAAAGTACAATGCCGTATTTCATTTTCCCAATGGCCTTGAGCGATTCTTCCAATTGATCTCGACAGTCACAACGAAGAGACCCAATAGCGTCTCCTGTGAGACACTCTGAGTGAAGCCGCATTGGTACATCTACTTTACCACTCACGTCTCCTTTAACAAGGGCTATATGTTCTTTGTTATCTTGGTCATTGGAAAAGGCAACAATTTCAAAATCCCCAAACCTAGATGGTAGAGTAGCAACTGCTTTTATCTTCACACAAACGTGTCCATCATTTGATGGTGGGCAGTGGTGTTTTTCACTTTTATCTATGAGTTCTTCTATCTTTGGTGATGCTAATGGCATAATTCCCCCTTGTTTAGAGTATTGTATACTACTTGGCAAACCTGTGGGCCTGTTCACAGTTTACTTTATGTTAAAATGTTAAGTTCATGAAGAAGATAAACCTCGCTTTAAAGGAAAACCAAGAAAAAGTGATATAAATACTCTTCTTCAAGAATTAACACTAAGTTAAGGTTCACTTATGAAGATAATAGGATTTGCTGGTTCGTTACGAACTGGTTCTTACAACAAAAAAGCTCTTTGGGTTGCACTGGAAGGTGCAAAGGAAGCTGGTGCTGAGATAGAGGAAGTGGATCTTCGTGCTTTGGATATACCTGCTTATGATGAGGATATTGAGGACACAAAAGGGCTTCCGGAAAGCATAAAGAACCTAAAAGAAAAGATAGACAAAGCGGATGCTTTGATTGTAGCCTCGCCAGAGTACAACAATTCTATAAGTGGTGTATTAAAAAATGTTATTGATTGGGTGAGTAGGAAAGGTGAGGAAGATACTACACCGTTTAAAGGAAAACCAACTGCCCTACTAACTGCTTCGACCGGTCGTTACGGAGGTTTGAGGGCAGCATTGGTATTCAGAACAATTGCTAGAGGTATTGGTTTGTATCTGATGAACGAGGAAGTCCAAGTAACAAACGCAGGTGATGTTTTTGATGGCGATGAGATCGTGAATGAAAGAGTAGAAAAGCAACTAAAAGATCTTGGAAAAAACCTGATCGTTTGGACAGATAATTTTAGGAGATAAATTGCCGAGTAAATTTGGCTTGGAACTCATGATACAAATTTTGAAAGATAAAAGAGTGAGAATTAGCTTCAAAAAACCCTTCGATGTACTGGTAAAACCTCAACTCCGTTCTAAGTGGCACGCTCATCTGAACGAAGTTCGAACGTATTATATGCAACAGGCACGATATATGCAAGTATAACTACACCCACAGGACACACATAGAGACCATTTCAAAACATTCGAAGCCTTAGAGGCAATTTCAAAGTCTAGCCACGATTGTTAGCCTCAAAAACAGACTTCGTGAACTTGACTTATAACCCATAGTATGCTATAATGTAGATGTTCTTTAAGGCTAAATAAACGTTACAAGTAAAGGCGTCTTGTAACTGGTAATAAGTGTGTTTGTAGCTGTCATTGCTTAAATGCCCTGAAGTATATACATATTAGAACCAGTTACCAGGTGCTTTTTTAGGTATTTGGAATTGCTCCTTGTAAAAATAGCCTTCATATAGCTTTCGGCTAATTTGCTTCTAAAAGTTTGGGAGCAGATTTGCCGAAAGCTAGATTCAATGGAGGTATATACTAGAATGTTGCCAAACGAAGGGGATGTAAGCTGCGGAGGTGAGCCGCTGAGCTCGTCGTACGAAATCCTCGGAGGGTTCGATGGGTTCTTTGGCTATTGGCCAACCGAAGAGCAAGTGCGGCTCATGAAGGTATTTCGAGAGTTTTCGGAACGCCGAATGGCCTTCCTTGGGGCTAGGGATTTGCCGCTTCGGAACCCATTTCCCATGAATCCAAAGTGGCTAACTCACCAGGAACAGCAAAGGATCGGACTAGAACCTCTTGCCGTTCTGCTGAGCCAAACTGATGACAGAAGGTTCAGTCTCCTCTGGCGAAGAGCTCATTCATCTCATACGAGGTGGGGAGCCTAGGAGGTTTCGGATTTTGGCGAAGATTCTGGATAGAGGCAAGGAGCACGGTGGGAGTGTCCGCAAGGACCGTCTGTAACACAGCAATGTGTAAACAGATTTTCCCACCGCAGCTCTTAAGCAAATCAAGCATTTGGTTTTCTTAGGAAGAGAAGCGACCTAATGTCCTTACAGGATAAAGGTCGTTTTTCTTTTTGTATCAGGAAATATGGGGTGGAGTACGGTACTCCAGGTGAACCCACAACTGAAACGCTAATGTGGCTAGAAAGGGTATCTGATACCTTTCAAAATGAAAATATTTCCAAACATATTCCTATCAGCTAATCTTCCTGGACATGATTTGGTATAATTCCTGTGGTCTGATGAGTAAGTGGAGATTGAAGGGCATAAATACTGGGAGGATGACCAGAAGGTGAACATTGGGGTTTCCTTCCTTGCGTTTCCGGTTGGTTGGTATCCGTGACATGACACCTCATATCCGTAGCGAAACTGCGGACCTCTTCTCCCTTCGTCAGGCCCTTAACAATGAGATGATTGGAGCCAAGACCTTCAGGACGCCTCCTTCGCACTACCATGCGGAAGTCCTGGTCACAGAGCACCTCAATAAGTCTCTGTATGAGCTCCATCATCAACGGGTCCGAGGTGGTTAAGCGTAAGTCCTACGCCCTCCCCACTTTGGACCCGATCTCCTTACAAAATATATTATTTCAAAACAAAAAGTATAGAGTAAACACTTACTGAGGTTAGGTCTTTATATTACTTGTGGAGTTTATGTAATGTAAGAATTATTAGTGTTTGTTAATCAACACAAATCTGTCCCTAAGGAGTATAATTTATTTAACTCAAGAATTCTGCCCTTTCACAATTTTTACTTTACAATGATGGAACTATCTGTACAAAATGAGAAAGAGTAGAAAGAGTGGCAAAATAGTACAAGTTCTTAATAAAATCAGATTAGTAAAAGAGCTAAAGAGAGAAAAAGAAAAACCAATAACTAAAAAGAAGGTAGAAGAATTTATACTCTCACATGAGGATAAATACAGAACTGTGATGGAATTTGACAAGGATGGACTTAAAGAAGTCACAGTTATTTATGAGATTGAAGTGAATGGGCAATGGATAATGGTTAGAATGTATGACAACACTCATTCCAAAAAATACTTACACAAACATACTAGAACGTCCATACAAGATTCTAGGGAGATAGTGGATGCAATTAGCGTTATACGCAAAGGAGAACCTTCAGACTGGTTGAGTTGGGCAAGGCGGGATATTATAAATAGCTGGTTTTTTTACAGAAGAGCTTTACTAAGGAGAAGCCAGCTTGTTGACAAGAGATAAATGTACTAGTATATATATAGCTACTCTTTATGAGTAAAAAAGACCAGGTTGATAAAAACTTAGAATTATCCGAAAAGCTTGCTGAATACCTTGCTAAAGACCCACCTGAAGTTAAAGGTATGCCTAAAAAATCAGCGTTCATCACCTTTTCTCTAACAGATCAGGAATTAAACAAGCTTAATAATAAATTGGTCAATAGTTATAGTGAGAAGGGTAAGACTGTAGTTAAGGCCCAGGAAACTAAAGACGAAAAGAAACCATGGAAATTTACTCCAATTGTTTACGTTTAATCTTTGAAATTCCAATAAAATTAGTTGAATAATTAGTAACGGAAACGGAAAAACCGCATGGACAGAAATATAATTCACCAGAAACTTGGTTAGAACTAGCTGAAGAGTTCCTAGACACAGCGTTTTACGCACGGGAAACCTTAGAAAATGGTTCAAAAGAAGAAAAGCACGATATGTTTAAAAAGGTAGGTTCGAACCTCTTTTTGAAAGATAAAAAGGTGAGAATTAGCTTCAAAAAACCCTTTGATATACTGGTAAAACCACGCCTCCGACCTAAGTGGCACCCCAGGAGGGATTCGAACCCCCGACCTTGACGTTAGAACCGTCCTGCTCTATCCGCTGAGCTACTGGGGCATATTGTTAAAACATTATAACAATTTGAAGCTACAAATTCAATTTTTCGCATAAAAAAACATAAAACTTGCTTAAGCGCTAACGTTCAATTAATATATACGCCTATGATAGAGTTTATAGGCCTAACTCCATATTCAGTTTGTTTTCTTACTCATAAAGACTATGTTTTGCTGATTAAGTTTCCGCCAGATAAAAATGTTTGGCCTGGCCTTCTTAACGGACTTGGGGGTCCAATTGAAGTAAACGAGAGTCCTAGAGAATCTGCTATTAAAAAGATTAAAATCGAGTCAGGTATAAAGGTAAGAAATATTAATTTGAAAATGATAATTAATGTAACGGATTTCTTTGGTAGAAATAGGCTACTTTTCTTTTTTACTTCGAGTGTATTAAGCAAAAAGATCAAAGGCGCAAGAGATCTAAAATGGGTTAAGCTCGAAGGGGTATCAAAAGAAGATGTTGCTCCAGATCTGCAATTTTTACTACCAAAACTATTTGATGAAGAAGGAGACAAGATTATCTACGGAAAATCCTCTTACGGAAAATATAATGAACTTGTAGAACTTGCGTTTGAGGATGGAGGAAAGATAAAACTACCAGACGGGACGGTGAAAAAGAAGGAGAGATTAACAAGTATAGTTGTATCTGGTGAGATTGGAACTGGCACGTCTTCTGTAGCAAGAGGTTTAGCTAGAGAACTAGGTTGGAAATATATTAGTACTGGTGAGTTCTTTCGTAGGTATCAAACCATACACAATATTCCTCTATGGGACAAGCTTATGGTTCCTCTAGAGATAGAAAAAGCGGTTGATTCTGAAATCCAAGGTAAATTAAGAAATGAAAAACATATTGTAATAGATGCTCATTATGGTGGCTGGTTGGCCAAGGACTTGGATAATGTTTATAAAGTTATACTTACGTGTGATGAGAAGACAGCCCTAAAAAGAATATTAAATAGAGACCATACACATAGAGAAACTAAAACTGATATTCAAAAACGGCAGAAAGGAATAATTGATAAGTTTAAAGTTTTATACGGACATGATAAAATCTTGGATAAGGATTATTTCGATTTGGGAATTGAGACTACAAATGTGAATGTTCAGGAAGCTATCAAAATGTCTCTTCAAAACTTTCAGATACATCAAACAAAACGTAAACATAAATAAACATGAGATTCAAGAATATTGTTGTTTCCGGAGATGTGGGAACTGGTACATCAACTTTAGCGATTGGCTTAGCAAAGAAGCTTTACTGGAAGCACAAATCTGCCGGAGATATTTTCAGAGTTTATTTTAGGAAAAATAATATTCCTCTTTGGAACAAATCCAAAATTCCAGATGAATTTGACGAAAAAATAGACAATAACTTCCTGGATAAAATGAAAAATGAAGAGCATATAGTGTTCGATAGTCATTATGGTGGTTGGTTTGCGAGAAATCTCAGCGATATTTACCGGGTACTTTTGACTTGCGACAAAGATTTGGCAGTAAAGAGAATAATTGATAGGGAGCATACTCATAAAGAAGCTTCTGGAGAAATCGAGGAGAGGAGGAAACAATTGCGGGCAAAGTTTAAAAAACTCTATTCGGACGACAATTATGAAAATCCAAAGCTTTTTAACTTAGTGATTGATACAACAAAAATTAGTATCGATGAAACAATTAAAAAAGCTTACGTTTCTGTTCAGTCTGCAAATTTATAGAAATGGAATTAGTAGTAGCGCCACAATATTTATTACTTTAATCATTGGGTTTATTGCCGGTCCGGCAGTGTCCTTGTAAGGATCCCCAACAGTATCTCCAGTCACGGCTGCCTTGTGAGCATCAGATCCTTTACCGCCAAGGTTACCCTCTTCGATGTATTTTTTGGCATTATCCCAAGCAGCACCTCCTGTAGTCATTGAAATTGCAACAAAAAGTCCGGTTACTATTGATCCGACCAGCATGCCTCCTAGGGCTTCGGGTCCAAGCCACATTCCTACCACAACCGGGGCCACTATTGGAATAAGGGCTGGCAATATCATCTGTTTTTGAGCCGCCGTAGTTACTATAGCAACTGCTTTAGCGTAGTCTGGTTTGGCCGTACCTTCCATAATTCCTTTTATCTCTTTGAATTGTCTTCTTACTTCGGTGACGACGCTGCCAGCTGCCTTGCCTACAGCTTCCAAAGCCAAAGCCCCGAAGATGTAGGGAAGTGCTGCACCAATGAATAATCCTACAATAACATTTGGATCACTAAGTTCAAAAACCACTTCCTTTCCTGATGCGGAAAGTTCTTGTGAGAAAACTGCAAAAAGTACTAGAGCCGCCAAGCCAGCGCTAGCAATAGCATACCCTTTAGTCACTGCTTTAGTTGTGTTTCCCACCGCATCTAGACTATCGGTGACTTCCCGAACTTTTTCTGAAAGGCCGCTCATTTCGGCGATCCCTCCTGCATTATCTGTTATTGGTCCGAAAGCATCTATTGCTACCACGATTCCGGTCATGGAAAGCATACTCATGGCTGCAATGGCAACCCCATAGAGACCAGCCAGATCGTAAGCGACCAAAGTAGCACCGGCAATAAGAATAATAGGGGCAAAGGTGGATTTCATCGACACAGCTAATCCAGAGATTATATTTGTTGCATGGCCTGTTTTGCTCGAATCAGCAATATCTTTGACTGAATTAAAGTTCTTCGATGTGTAGAATTCAGTTATTAATACCATGCCAATCGTTACCGCAAGCCCAGTTAAGGAAGCAAAAAACAAAGGAAGAGGCGATTCTTTGATCAACACAACTATACTTTCGTCCCCAAACTTTAGGCTAGTTGCTACATCCATTGAGTTTGTGACCCAATAAAAACCAATCGCGGCTATTATTCCTGAGGATATTAGGCCAAAATACAAAGCACCCATGATATTGTTTCCAACTAGGCGTACAAAAAAGGTACCGAGAATTGAGGCCACTAGAGAGACTGCTCCTAATGCTAGTGGGTAATAAATAGCACTTTCACTATCTGGGAAAAGTAAAGATCCAAGAAGCATAGCGGCGATCGCTGTTACAGCATAGGTTTCAAATAGATCGGCGGCCATGCCGGCATCATCACCAACATTATCACCAACATTATCAGCAATCACGGCTGGATTCCGTAGATCATCCTCCGGTATACCCGCCTCAAGCTTCCCGACTAAATCAGCCCCTACGTCAGCTCCTTTAGTAAATATTCCCCCGCCAAGACGAGCAAAAACTGATATCAAACTTCCTCCAAAACCAAGCCCAATTAATGCTTTCAGATCGCCTGTCACTGAATAAAAACCGGCTACAGAAAGTAGGGCGAGACCGACAACCATTAAACCAGTCACCGCACCACCTCGAAAAGCAATATTTAAAGCACCGGCCAAACTTGATTTTGCTGCTTCTGCAGTTCGAACATTAGCTCGTACAGCTACATTCATACCGATAAAACCTGCAAGAGCAGAAGCAACCGCACCAATGATAAAACCAACTGCTGTAGTAGGTTGCCCTAAGGCAAACCAGATGAGAAGAAATACAATTACCCCAACGACAGCTATAATTGAATATTGTTTATTGAGATATGAGGAAGCGCCTTCCTGGATAGCATTTGCGATCTCCTGCATTTTCTGACTACCGGCACTTTGTCTTAGCACCAACACACTCAGAAATAGACCGTATACTATCGCCAGTAAGCTTGCTCCTATACACCAAAAAATTACTTGTTCTGATGACATAACTAAGTAATTTACTAGATTAGCCAAAATATTTCAAGTGGTACTAGAAAGATTCCAATTTTAAGGATTGACAACTATTATTTCCAGGTAGTAGACTGATAGTAAAGTTACCTCTGCCACTGCCTATTTAAAGATGTCCTTTCACCTAAGGAATAATTTAGGAATACAACTTATTAATAGCATATCAGAAAGGAGGTGAAAAAATGACACTACAGGACTACGTATCACTTTCGCAAGATTCAATTGATAGTTTCTTCAGTTCATTTGGTGATGTAACTGCAAACATAATAGCAGCTGTTATTACTCTTTCAGTAGGTTTGATCGTTGGTTACATTCTGAAGAGGATTCTGGTGGAGATACTGCAAGCGATTAACTTTGAAAGATCGATTAGCAACTGGTCTATATATCAAAGACTTCTTAGGTCTCATGAAGAAATTGATATCACCACTTTCTTTGGAGAAGTTCTCAGATGGTCGGCAATATTTGTTTTTATCATACCAGCAGTGCAGGCACTTCAGATTGTTGGACCAGAAGATGTATTGCTTACAGTGTTAGGTTACTTGCCTAACGTGATCTTGGCAGCTCTCTTTCTTATCGTTGGGTTTGTGGTTGCATGGTTTGCTCATCGAGTCGTCCAAGCCGTTGCTGTACTAGTTGGAAATAACCCGTCACACTTGATTGCAAACGTTGTATACTTAGCAATCGTAATCTTTGCCGGACTGCAGGCTCTAATTCAGCTTGGAATAACGGCTGAGATTATTCGCATGATAATAATTGCGATTATCGCAGCTAGTGCTTTAGCACTTGGACTAGGATCGCGTGATCAAGTTTCAAACTTGATAAAAAAACTTGCTGACAAGTCTAGGTAATTGCTATAGTTGTTGCTGTAGATTTGGAACTAATAGAAATAGGTTTGCCTTTGAGCAGACTAATTAAAACGTGCTTGTTTAGTAGAAAATAAAGGAGGTGAAAGTATGGTTCAAGAAGCAACAGACGCTTCTCTAACGGCATTAAATGAATCTCTATCAAATACAGCAAATTTCCTACCAAACTTAATTGCTGCCATAGTAATATTTGTTATTGGGGTTTTGATAGCCTCGGTTATCAAGAATGCAATTATACGGATCCTGGGAGCAGTTGGTATCGAATCACTGATAGCCAAAACAGTAATACCAAAAGCTTTGAAGAGTGTTGGATCAGGAGTGACAGTAAGTAGTCTACTCGGGGAATTGGTACGCTGGTTTCTGATACTGATATTCTTAATCCCAGCTGTAGATCAACTGGGCTTGGGAGCCGCAAACGACGTTTTGACAGCAATTTTGCTGTACATTCCAAATGTTGTTGTAGCTGTTATTATAGTTTCAGTTGGGGCGGTATTCGCTAAAATTGCCAGAGATCTAGTAACCGCAACTGCGGCTGGATTAGGAACACAAGCAGCGGGTGTAATAGGCCAAGTTGCTCGATGGGCAATCTTTATCTTTGCCCTTTTGGCAGCTTTGAACCAGCTTGGAGTTGCTACCGATCTGATTAGGATCTTATTCACTGGTTTGGTAGCCATGGTTGCAATTGCTGGTGGTCTTGCCTTTGGTTTAGGAGGCAAGGAAACTGCCGAAACAATTTTGAAAAAAATTCGGCAGGATCTTTTCCACGATCAGCTGTAGCTTGTGATCTTGAATTTACCAAGTACTACTGGTAGAATTTCTAAGTTAAGGCTTATTAGTCTTATTTCGTAATTCTGCCATGAAATATATTATTTGGTTAAACCAGATTGATAAAGAAGATGTTGAGCTAGTTGGTGGAAAAGGAGCAAACCTAGGTGAGTTAAAAAAAGCCGGGTCACATGTTCCTAATGGTTTTGCTATTACATCTGAGGCCTACTTTGAATTTCTCGAACAAAACAAGCTGAATGAAAAAATAAAATCAATCCTTTCAAAGGCCGATTATCAGAATCCAAAACTGGTCAAGGAGATATCTGAACATGTCCAGGATTTGATAAAAGTTTCAATAATTCCAACGGATATTATTTCGGAGGTTAAAAAATCGTATCTAAAACTCTCAAAGAACAACCAGTATGTTGCTGTGAGATCCTCAGCAACGGTAGAAGATCTTGCTTCCACTTCCTTTGCCGGACAACTAGAGTCTTTCATAAATCTAAAATCTGAAAAGACGGTTTTGGAATCAATAAAGAAATGTTGGGCATCCCTTTACGAGCCAAGAACACTTTTTTATTTAAACGAAACAAAAATAAAAAATCCCAAGATTGGTGTAGCCATTTTTATTCAGGAAATGATTCAGTCAGATGTTTCAGGTGTGATGTTCACGATTGATCCGGTGACTAACAACAACGATAGGTTAGTTATTGAGTCTGTATGGGGACTGGGAAGCATGATAGTTGAAGGCGTTATCACCCCAGATCATTATGAAGTAACCAAACAAAGTTTGACTATAATAGATAAAAAGATAGGTTCTCAAAGTAAGCAGTTAATACTGACAGACGAAAAGAATAAAGAGATTCCAGTGTCAGAGGCCTACAGGAACGTGCAAAAAATATCAGATGAGAAATTGCTGGAACTAGCTAAACTTGGAAAGAAAATTGAAAGTTTATATCTTTTTCCTCAAGATATCGAGTGGGCGATTAAGGACGATAAGTTATATATTTTACAATCACGACCAGTAACTTCCCTTGAAAGACAGCTTAAATCTGAATCAAAGAAAGGACGTATCGATCTGGAGGTTCTTGTTAAAGGTTCTCCAGCTTCTCCTGGAATAGCCCAAGGTATTTCTAGAGTCATTAAATCCGTAAAGGAGCTCGGTAAAATTAATCGTGGTGATATCTTAATTTTTCCGATGAGTAGCCAAGATTACGTGCCAGCGTTGAAAAAAGCAGGTGCAGTGGTGACTGATAAGGGCGGGGAGACTTCACATGTGGCTATTGTATCGAGAGAAATTGGAATTCCTTGTGTGGTTGGTACCGGAATAGCTACTCAAAGAGCCAATCCTGGCACTATAGTCACTGTGAATGGGACAAAAGGTATTGTTTACAAAGGCAGTATACCTACAGGAAAACTTAGCACCTTAGTGGCCCAGTTTGAAGATAAGAAAAAACTCAAGGAGAAGGAATCAGACAAATTAAAAACGGCCACCAAAGTCTTGGTTAATCTAGTTGACTCAACTTTTGCAGCTGAAGTATCTCAAAAAAAGGTTGATGGGGTAGGTCTTTTAAGAGCAGAGTTCATGATGTCCGAAATAGGTATCCACCCTAAAAAACTTATTGAGGAAAAGAACGAAAAGGTCCTTATAGATAAATTTGTTGAAGGCATGAAGGTTACCTGTGCTTCTTTCGACCCAAGACCAGTAATTTATAGGTCAGCTGATTTTACCAATAATGAATATAGGCATTTTAAGGGTGGTACCAAGTACGAGCGTGAAGAAGCAAACCCTTTACTTGGTTATCGAGGCTCTTATAGAAATGTAAACGATCCTGAGGTCTTTGGCTTAGAGCTTGAGGCCCTAAATATAGTGAGAAATAAATTCAATTTCAAGAATCTTTGGTTGATGGTACCGTTTGTTAGAAAAGTTGAGGAAATGGCAGAGGTCAAGAAGCTGGTTTCTGCATCAGGTCTGCACCGATCTTCTTCGTTTAAGCTACTAATGGCTTTGGAACTTCCTTCTAACGTCGTTTTGATCGATAAATATTTAGACCTTGGTATAGATGGGGTTTCAATAGACTTAGCTCACCTAACAACCATGATGATAGGAGTAGATCGTAGTAATGAAAGGGTTTTCGAGTACTTTTCAGAGGTGGATCCTTCTGTACTTTGGTCACTTGAACGTGTAATTACTGAGTGTAGTAGAAGGAAGGCTTACTCAATAGTAATGGGTCAAAGCTCTGCAAAGTTTCCTGAACTAAACGACGATTTGGTAAAGTGGGGAGTAAGTGCTGTCTCGGTATCACCAGATTTAATCGACAGAACCAGAAAAGCAATTTACGAATCTGAGAAAAAGTTAGTTTCTGCTCGAAAAAGAAATCGATGAGTAAAGAGATAGAAAGAAGATTCCTAGTTCATTCAGACAAACTTCCCAAACTTAGTAAAGGTAAAAAAATAGTTCAGGGGTATTTATCATCTGACCCGGTTGTCCGGATTCGAATAAAGGAAACTAAAGCTTACCTCACCATAAAAAAGAACTTAGATAGTATTGCCCGCGAAGAATATGAGTACAGAATTCCTTTAAGGGATGGTGAGAAGCTTATTGAGGAATTAAATAATAAAGTAGAAAAGACTAGGTATAATTTTAAGCTGAATGGCAGCATATGGGAGATTGATATATTTGAAGGTGGTAATAAAGGTTTGATAGTGGCGGAAATAGAACTTTCAAAGCCAGACGAAAAGTTTCAAAAACCATTGTGGATTTCCAAGGAAGTCACAAAGGACTATCGATATTTAAATGTAAGTTTGGCAGAAAAACCCTATTTAGTCTGGAAATAGTTATTTATCGTCCGAATTGAAGCTGTAATTTGAACCATCGCTGAGCTTCGCAGAAAGAGTATAGCTTGCTAATTCTTCATCTGGTTCGTAAGCATAAGGCTCCTTGTTTACAGGATCTAGAGGTATGATTCTTAAATAGTCTGGGGTTAACTCCTCCATTTTTTCTGGGTATTTACTCTTAGCCGAGAGGTGCTTTTTTAGACCTTTGTCTAAGGTGTTCAAATCAAGCTTGCGAATGGAATCATTTTTTGCATTTTCTTCAATTTGCTGCAGTTTCTTCTCCTCTTTTTTTATCTCCTCTATCTCCTGCTCCTGTTTGTCTTCAATATTTTGATTTTGTTGATACTGCAGGTAGAAATACCCGCCGACGAACAAAATTACTGATATTATGATTACAGTCAAAACAGATACGGCAGGGGAGAGCCCCTTGCTTGGTTGCTTTTGTTCTTGGGCTTGGTTACCTTGTGGAACCTGCGTAACTGGATTTTGTAATTCTTCAGGGGTTACTTTTTGAAATGGTTTGTACGGTTCTCCTTGAGCAGCCATCTAATCTATTATCTAATTTATAGGTTCAAATGTAAAGTGGTGAGCCCGCTGTACCAAAACTCGAACTATTTATTTGAATATTTGGATAAACTCTATTGGACTTTCAGAAAATATGAATCTGTCCTCTCTAGTCTAAAAATTTAAGGCTAGAAATCATTTCCTCAAATAATAACCTTGAGGATTCAAGTAACACCTCACTACCTGACACTAACCCGATACTTGCGTAGTTGTTATCCCTCTTTAGGTAAACGGATATGTTGTGGGTATCTACCTTTGGATCTGTCTGATCTGAAAAATCATGAGTTTCTACTCTTACACCTTCTAATCCATCAACGGAGATATCGCTCAACCTAGTCGTATTAAGTTCTAACGGAGCCTCCGTTTTCACTGTTTCTCCTATTTTTTTCTTTAATGCGTCTTCATACAGAACTTTAGTAAGACCGCCCGATTTGTCCAGAAGAACACCCATAAGCACGTCGTCATCACCTATGTCAGATTGACTCTTATCTAACTGTTTATTTGCAACTGACACGGAGTTTGAGATTTCATCAGACTGTTCAAAAACTAAAAACCAGTCTTTGGGGTAGTCAAATTCAAAACCCATCTTTTTACTTGAGTATTTTTTTGGATCTACTAGCTTCTTGGAGGAAGTTGAAGTAGCTGCTGGTCTTTCGTCCGTCTGTGAGGTGTTGGTTTCTGATGTTGTTTCTTTATCTTTCGTAATATATAAATAACCCACGTAGACCCCACCTAAAAGAATAATAACTATCTCCAATATTAATATGAACTTAAATATAGATTTTTTGTTCTTAGGTTTATCTTCTACTTGAGGTTGTGGGGTTGGCTGCTGCACTGCTTCAGGCATTGATTTAATTATCTAACTTGTTATGAATTAAGTCAAATGAACCTAATTTGGTGAGCCCGCTGTCCCAAAACACGAACTCTCTATTTGAGTGTCTGAATAAGTTGTATTGGACTTTGGGGAAATATAACATTGCGGTAAGTGCCTGAGGAGACGGGTTTATCCACTACAAACTCTTAAATACTTGGGCTATATTAGAAAGTAACATTAAGTTCTACACTAGGTTTTTCAGAAATGTGTCCGTCTTTCAAGAATATAATGCGTTCTGTGCTTTTACCAATACGAGGATCGTGAGTTACTATAAGCACAGTTTTGTTTTCCTTTTTACTTAAATCCCGCAGTAAATGAAAAATCTCACTACCTGTTTTAGAATCCAGGTTACCTGTTGGTTCGTCTGCCAAAATAATAGGTGGGTTCATTATCAAACTTCTTGCTATTGCCACTCGTTGTTGTTGCCCGCTAGAAAGGAGATTAACCTTTTTGGTGTTTAACTCTTCCAAACCAACCAGTTTTAGTAACTGCTCAGCTCTTCCTTTAAACTTCTTCTTACCAACTGGCAACGTTGGTAAGAGAACATTTTCTATAGTGCTCAGAGTAGGTACAAGGTAAAAATCTTGGAAGATAAACCCTAGTTTTTCACGACGAACTTTATATAATTTTCGCTCTGGCACGTTAGTTAAATCAATTCCATCCAAAACCACTTTGCCCTGTGTAGGTTTATCTAAAGCTCCAATCAGATTCAACAAGGTTGTCTTACCAGACCCAGAAGGACCCATCACAGAAGTAAATTCTCCTTTCTTTATTTGTAGGTTAACTGAATCTACACCTATATCAAAGATGCCACCTCTCTGAAAATATTTTCTTAAGTTGTGGGTCAAAATTACTGGTTCTTCCATATGTATTATAAAGCCCTCAAGGTTTCTATCGGTGCCACTCTAGCTGCCTTTACAGCTGGGTAAAGACCCCCTAGTAACCCCATCATAATCCCAAAACCAATGATTCCCAAAATTACTATCGGGTTGTATACTGCGAAACTCTCCCCGATAAACCCTTCCAGTACCTTTGTAGAACCAAAACCAACTAAAAGACCCACACTAGCCCCTAAAAATCCGATTGTGACTGACTCTATAACTACGGAAAGAAGTATATTAGTATTAGACCACCCAGCAGCCTTCAATATTCCAAATTCTTTTTTACGCTCCAAAACACCCATCAGCATAATTATAAAAATTGAAATTCCACCAGCTATAGAGGCAATCAAACCAATTGCTAAAAGAACAAGTCTAAAAATACCTAAAGTATCATTTATTTCACCCAGAGCATCTCCTGCCAAAATAACTTGGACATCTATATCATTCTTCTCAAAGATTGCTATGACCTCTTTCTCAACAACTTCAACAACTTCAGTGTTTGCGGCTCGAACTCTTAGTGAGTGAACTTTTCCCTCTTCTACATCTGCTATCTCACGAACGGTGGAATCAAGGGCGTACAGACTGTTATCAAACAAAACGTTTCCAGTTTCAAACACACCTACTACTTCTAATTCAATAAATTCTAGAGACGTATTTTCGCTAGATAGAGGGACTTTTAATATTTGGCCTATATTTAGTACTACGCTTCTTGGGCCAGGCCCACTATTAACACTGACCCCGACAATTACCTCATTCTTGTTTGTTAAATTGTCACCTTCAATAATGTGACTCGTAGGACCATCCACTAATTTATCTTTGGTTATGTCTATTCCAGAGAGGGTAGCTCCAAAAGAACCGCTTTCTCCAAACGAACTTGGGGGGATAGTTGCCAATACCTCTGGATAAACCCAGTCTACATTAGCAAGAGATTCAATTTGTGAAACATAGGCTGAAGAAAAAGGAGTACCACCCCCACCCCCACCAAATGACCCAGGAGCATCTGAAGAGGAAACTGTGACGTCAGCCGCAAGTTCAGCAAAAGTATCATTCAGCCTTCTATTAAAGCCTTCAGAAAGAGTAAGAAGTGTAGTCATTAAGGCCACACCAAGCCCAACACCAACAAGTGCTAGAATCATAATTCCTTTTCGTCTGAATGCATTAGAGAGAGAAAATCTTAACATCAGTATTTTGGACTAGTTGTTTTATTTTAACAGATGGAGAGTAACCTTTGTTTGAATACTTGACTAAGTTGTATGAAACTTTTGGGGGATATAGCGTTGCAGTAACTTATTGAGAAGGAAGGTTTGATATCGAAAATTTCTTCTGAGGTAAATGCTGTTTCTTAAGTCTGCAAAGTCATGTTTTCACTTCTACTAACCAAAACCAAATACCAAAACTGGAAAATCTAGATAGCGTTTTAGTTTCTGGTGACCACGTTTCCGTTAACATCAACACATTCCGGTACCATGTTGACGGGGAATCCTGACGGATCAACCAGTGTACATTCGGGGGTACTTTGACCGTCAAAGACCACTGACCATTTACCATCTGTTTTTAGAGCCAACCAGTAGCCACCTCCCATCATTTCTCCTTTGGCAGTTACCAACCCCGTGGCGTGCTTTCCAGTATTTTTCTCTACGTCGACGATTATGATATCCATGCTTATTCCTGTTTTTTCCGAAACCACCTTTTTGAGCAGCACAGCGTCGGACTCAGTCTCTTCTGCCTTCTTGCTGCTTGGGGTTGCGGATTTGGTTGCCTCTTTTGCAGATTCTGTAGCAGTTTTGGTAGTTACCTTTGGTACTGGCCCAGTAAGGTCTGAGTCCTCAGTAGTTTTGTTTACCACAAGAAACCAATATATCCCTGCGATTATAGATACACAACCAACAATAAACACAATGGTAAAACTAATCTTTTTCCAGTTTGTAGCTTTTGAAGTCGTTGTGACTTGGGTTTGTTGTGTAGGTTGTTGGACTTCTTCAGGCATTGTTTTAATTATCTGACTTTTTATGAATTAAGTCAAATGAACATAATTTGGTGAGCCAAACGGAACAGTTACCGAACTTTTTACAGTCATTTATCTCCAGTGTAAGGCTGATTAAATACCCAATCTTAGTTTACCAGGACATTACAAATCTGTTGTTGTGCTAAGAAAAATATGGTACCATGACAAAAAGGAAAGTAGTAGATTACCAGAGGAAGAAAACGATGTGGAGGAGGATCCATGGTAACAAGACAATCCGCAGTACTTCCGAAGGGATTTGACGAGTGGCTTGGTCTGGAAAAAGCTGCCGCGGAGCTTCGTATTCATACTGCGTCGTTGCGGCGAAAGATAAAAGCGAAGAAGGCTCAAGCGACGCTATTTGGAGGTGCTTACTTTATTCACGTGGATGAAGTGAAGCGATTAAAGGCAGAGCTTGTTCCTAGACAAGGGCGTAAACCTGCGCCGAGGTTGTTATGAAGACTCTGTTGGGCCTGGACACTCAACTTCCTAACTGAGGCAGGTACGACGAAGGTCAAGAACAAAAGGAGAAAGGAGTTTCACCAATGATCATCCAAGTGAATCAGAAGGAAGTGTTCGGGTAGCGACGGATGGGATCGAACAAACTGGAGTGCCGAAAGTCACGTTGCCTGAAGATGCCAGATCGAAACTCCAAGGGTGGAATGCGTTCGGAGAGATGAAACCTTTCCCTTTCGAAGTCGAAGGACTCAAGGAGAGGAGCAAGTCGCCCTAACAAAGCGTCGTGCAATGCCTATCTGCCCAAGGCTTGACACTCAGTCAAGCCTACCCCTAAGCAAATTAACATTTGGTTTTCTTAGGAGGAAATGCGACTCAGAAATGGGTCGTTTTTCTTTTTGTGTCAACCAATACTAAATAGTGGTGAGCCAAACGGAACAGTTACCGAACTTTTTACAGGCTTATATTAACAGTGTAAGGCAAATTAAATACCCAACTTTAGTTTATCAGGAAGTTATTTCTTTAAAATAAGTTGACCGTTAGAGGTACAATTGTATTGCACATAAGGCCAAAATATTGGTGTAAAGAACCCCATAAATTCACTGGAAGGAGGAGGAAAATGAAACCAGACGAGGAATTCTTCATCGTAAGTTTCAGAGTAACGAAATGGGTCGCAAGAGCAAGTGGTCTTCTGATGGGTATTGGAGGTACCGAAATCTTTCTCGGGAACCCACGAGAACCCTTTCCAGCGGTTATGATCGCAATCGGCCTGAGCTCGGTTCTAACTTTGTATGTCTGTGGCTGGATCTGTGCTAGAGACGAGTACAGGGAAGGGTTAGGTATCTTCTGGAATATGCTCACGGGAAAGAGGCCTAATTAGACCACCCCTAGGAACACGGAAGTTCCTGAAAGCATGGCGGTGCAAGGTGAAACGGAGGGGTGCAAGTGTGGATTCGACTCCTACATTGTTCCGTAACAGACTACTGTCTGTTCTCATCCCACTCCCTAAGCAAATCAGTTCATCTGGTTTTCTTAGGAGGAGAAGCGACCTGAAAGGGTCGTTTTTCTTTTTGTATCCGTCAATACGAAATAGTGGTGAGCCCCCCGGGACTCGAACCCGGAACACACGGCTTAAAAGGCCGTTGCTCTACCAATTGAGCTAGAGGCCCACAACTACAGCATTTTATCAAAATGAAGCTACAGATTCAAGGTTAACAGAATAAACTACGCTGAGTGCATAGTAGGAGATATTTGTTCAGGTGGTGGTGTTTTTCTCGTCTGTTTTGGTGGGGAATGGGTGAGTGCATCTTTCAAAACCTCATCCATTGTATCAACGAAAATTAACTTCAAGTCTTTCTTTGTTTTAACCGGTATTTCTTCAATATCTTTTTTGTTTCTACTTGGCAAGATAATTGTTCTTAAACCAGCTCTGTGAGCGGCTAGCACCTTTTCCTTCATCCCACCAATTTCTAAAACTTTCCCGCGAAGAGTCACCTCACCAGTCATGGCAACTTCTTTTCTGATAGCTACTTTGGATAGTAAACTCACCAAAGCCGTAGTGATGGTGATTCCGGCACTTGGTCCATCCTTTGGAATGGCTCCTGAAGGTACATGAATATGAATATCACTACCTTTGAAAAAGTTTTCTCGAAGGCCGAAATCTACCACTTTTGAACGAGCGTAAGATAGTGCTGCCTGCGCAGATTCCTTCATAACATCACCAAGCTGCCCAGTGAGAATTAAATTACCTTTACCAGGCATAATGGTTGCTTCAACACTCAATACTTCCCCTCCAACCTGTGTCCAGGCAAGACCAGTAGCAACTCCAACCTCATTCTTCTTTTCTTTCGTCCAAGGTTGATACTTCTCAGGGCCTAAATATTTAGAAAGGCTTTTGGTTATGACTGTTTTTGATTTTGTTTTTCCCTCAGTAATCTCCCGAGCCACTTTTCTAAAAATGGCTGCTAGTTCTCTTTCCAGGTTTCGTACCCCGGCCTCACGAGTATATTTTGTAATCACGTTTGAAAGAGCCTTGTTATCGATTTTAAGTTGCTTTTTATTCAAACCATGTGCTTCAAATTGTTTAGGCACTAAAAATTGTGTGGCTATGTTAAATTTTTCCTCCTCGGTATAGCCTGGAAATTCAATAATCTCCATTCTGTCCTTTAGGGCTGGCGGTATTGTCTCTAAAACATTGGCCGTGGTTATAAACATTACGTCAGAAAGATCGTATGGTACTTCTAGGTAATGATCACTAAAAGAATGATTTTGTTCAGGGTCTAGTGCTTCAAGAAGGGCGCTAGATGGATCACCTCTAAAGTCTATACCTAGTTTGTCAATTTCATCGAGCATAAAGATCGGATTTTTGTTTCCTGCATCCTTCATACCTTGAATTATTCTTCCTGGGAGAGCACCTACATAAGTTCTCCGGTGGCCTCGAATTTCTGCTTCATCACGAATCCCACCAAGCGAAACTTTTACAAATTTTCTGCCCAAAGATCTAGCGATTGAACGCCCAATGGAGGTCTTACCCACTCCAGGAGGACCAGCAAAACAGAGAATCGGTCCCTTTATTTTTCCAGTCAGCTTCTGGACAGCTAAGTATTCGACTATTCTTTCCTTAACTTTGTTTAGACCGTAATGATCTTCGTTCAGGATTTTTTCGGCTTGTTTAATATTTATCTTACTTTCAGTTTTGTTACTCCAAGGAAGATCTACTAGCCAATCAAGATAAGTTCGAATGAAGGAAACTTCCGGAGAAAAAGGTGGCATCCTTTTCAACCTATCTAGTTCCTTCAAAGCTTTTTCTTCGTTTTCCTTGGGCATTTTAGCGTCATTAATTTTACTTTTTAATTCAGTAAATTCCTCTTGCTCCTCCTTCATTCCTAACTCTTTTTCTATAAACCTGAGCTGTTCTCGTAAGTATGCTTCTTTAGCAGTTTTACCAATTTGATCTGCAGTTTGTTCCTGGATTTTTTTGGCCGTTTTAACCACAGATAATTCACGAGACAAGAGCTCGGCTACTTCTTTGACTCGTGATTTTGTATCTTTTTGCTCAAGTAAAGATTGTTTTTCGCTAGACTTTAGATCAAGGTTGAAAATAATCAAATCTAGGGCCTGGTTAGGGTTACTGAGATCGAAAATACTCGGTAAAACATCGAGGGGGATTGGTTTACCTAAGGTAATAAGTTGGCGAAACTGCTCAACTAAGGGTCGAACCATTCTTTCTAATTGGGTTTTTGAGTACACAGCCTCCTCAATTTCCTTCACCAAAACCTCAAAAAATGCAGATTCTTTTGAAAATTCCTCTATTTTTGCCTTTTTATCACCTTCGACTAAAATATTGATAACACCATCAGGCTGTCTTTGAACTTGGATAACTTTGCCGATAGTTCCAACAGAGTAGAGGTCTTCCTTTGAAGGGCTGTCTACGTCCTTGTTTTTTTGCATCACCAAAAAAACTCTCTTATCAGAATTTAGAGAGTGTTCCAGTGCCACCACCGATTTTTCTCTCTTCAGAGAAATAGGAACAGAGGCGTTAGGAAATATAACAACATCCCGAACTGGTAGTAATGGTAGCTTCTTTTTTCCCATTGAGTTTTGTATTGTACATTATCTTAGCAAACTGATCAAGTGTTTGCTAAGGCGATGCCAATTATAATTACGCTTTGCATTACTTTCTGTAACATTTGACACTTTCAGAAAAACACCTCTTTAAAATGTCATCGTATTTATTAATAATTATATCAATTTACGCTATTGGTTTAATATCACAAATTCCCTCACTTCTAACCATAAGAGGGTTTAAACTTTCTGAAATTATCCGCGAGAGAATCAGTTAGTCTCTATCACCTAAAGCGCTATGTCGTTGACATGAAACCTACTTTTGAATAAGATCAAGTCAAAGAGATATTTTCAGAAGACCAGGGTCCTTGACCTAATAAAAAAATGCTAAATAACTACAAAAAAGTTTTGGTGACAGGCGGCGCAGGTTTTATTGGAAGTCATTTGGTAGAAACTCTTCTGTCTTTGAATAAGGAAGTTGTAGTTTTTGATAATTTTTCTACTGGTGTAAAAGGTAATGTCTCTTCCAAAGTTAACTTAATAAAGGGAGATATTAGAAACCCTGAACAAATCAAACAAGCCGTTAAACATATTGATTTGGTTTTTCATGCCGCCGCTAATGCTAACGGCTCTCTCTCAGTTGAAAACCCAAGGTTGGATTTCGAAATAAACGCAACCGGAACACTGAACGTACTAGAAGCTTCACTTGAAGCTAACGTGAAAAAGTTTGTTTATGTTTCTTCTGCAGCGGTCTACGGAAGACCAACGTACAGCCCTCAAGATGAAAAGCATTCCACCGAGCTTTATATTCCCTATGGAGGCGCCAAGCATGTTGGTGAAGTCTACTGCTACGTTTTCCTTAGAGCTTACGGGCTGCCCACTGTCATAGGCAGATTATTTTGTGCTTACGGTCCAAGAGAAAATTCGAGAACAGCGTTGGTTGAGGTTTCTCGATACCTTCGCTGGCACCTAAATCAAAAGCCAATACAAATTGTAGGAGATATTGACAAGAAAATTAGAGACTTTGTTCATGTTGAAGATGTAGTCCAGGGACTAATTCTAATTGCGGAAAAAGGTAAGCCAGGAGAAGTTTTTAATGTAGGTTCTGGCGAAGAAACATCGATGAGGAGGCTAACAGACGTCATTGGTTCTGTTACAGGTAGGCAGCCGGCTACAAAAAATATTTCGGAACTTTCTGAAGATACCTACTCCTTAGTAGCGGATATATCAAAGATAAAATCAATTGGATATACCCCGAAAGTATCTTTGGGAGATGGTGTACGAGCGTTAGCCAAAGAACTTGGCAAGTCACCACAGATACCAGATGGGAAGACTATTTTCAAAAAAGGACAAAAGGCTGAAGAGTAATCAATTAAATTTTGAAATACTATTATTATCCAAACCACCAAGTAGGATATACTCTAGACAGGGACTATGCTTGATTTTCTAATTCTTATCATTGGTTTTGGGCTGCTACTTAAGGGGGCTGGTTACTTTGTTGACGGCAGTAGTGCCATCTCCTTAAAGTTAAAGATTTCGCCTCTAATTGTTGGCCTAACAATTGTCGCTTTTGGTACTAGTGCTCCAGAGCTAGTAGTAAACTCCTTGGCGTCCTGGCAGGGAGCAAACAACCTAGCCTTTGGGAATATCGTGGGTAGTAATATTGCTAATATTGCATTAGTAATTGGTATTTCTGCTTTGTTTGTAACTTTGACAGTTCGTTCAGTTATCGTCACCCGAGAAATTCCATTCATGATTCTTTCGATACTTGTGTTAATTGTTCTTGTTTTTGACCAAAGACTTACCGGAGCAAGCCAAAATATGCTGTCAAGATCAGATGGAATTATTTTAATTTTCTTTTTCAGTATCTTCATTTACTACCTTTTTAGCAGCGCCTTAAAGAGTAGAGCCGAAGGTTTTTTGGTACGTTGGGAAATACATAAGGATCGAATAACCAGTACCGAAAAGCTATCGCCAGCCAAAACAACCCTTTATTTCCTAGGAGGTTTAGGTATGATTATAGTTGGTTCAAAACTAGTAGTTGATTCGGCAACAGATCTGTCACAGATTTTAGGTGTTGGTCAGAGCTTTATCGGATTAACAATTGTAGCCCTAGGCACTTCTTTACCGGAAATGGCGACTTCGATAGTTGCCGCCTTCAAGAAGGAAGCTGATATTGCGGTTGGTAATATGGTTGGAAGTAATATATTTAATGTTTTTTTTGTTCTTGGTGTTACCGCCATTATCTCACCCATAAGCTTCGATACGGCACTAGCCCAGGAAATTGTTCTGATGATGTTTGTTTTTGTACTTTTCTTCATATTTGCTCTTAATGGCAATCGGATAAATCGGTATGAGGGGGCGTCTTTGCTGGCAATGTATATTTTCTTCCTAGGCTTTTTGTTCTACTCAGAATTTATTAGCTAAAATCCACGTTCTAAATTTTTGAATAAGAAATAAACCTTATTACTTTCGTTTACTAAGATGGGGAGGGTAAAAAACAAATTATTTTTTGGCAATTCTAGTATCTTTTAATCCCATAAATAGCATAAACAAAATTGCAAATTTCACCAGATAATAATTGTTTGGATCAATAACCATTTTTGTCAAAGGAGTTCCTTGCCCGAAAATAAAGTGGACAAGAATACTTATTGGCAAAACCAACCATAACCATTGGGCTCTGGAAACCTGTAAGCGCTTCTTTAAGGCTAATCTTGTTAGTAGGGGAGCCAGAAGAAAAATGCCTAAATATGAAACTGCAAAATCAAAAACTGCAAATGGTCCAACTCTAAATTGCCTTACCAATTCAATAAAATCCATATTTTACACTTTACCACTTTTTTTGTATTTGTGGGATACTTGCGGAAAACAACCAAGATCATTTTTCTTTTGTATCAATAAATACGAGGTCCTTGGATAGACAAAGCTAGTACTGAATCATCGAAGTGTTAGAACCTAATTGCAAGGTCTACATCAAAGTTTCTATCCGTAGGCAACAAGACCAATAATAATTAGTGAGTCAAAAAAGAACCAAGCTATGTTAGTGAATAATATTGGCCTATCTTTATGGATAATTCCATAGGTGATCCAGAATAAAGAAAAAATTAATAACATGCTCCAAGTAAGCATTGACACTCCTGATGCATTCCTTTCAACCCAAATTTTAAGAATTTGAGGAATAGCCATTACTGGGCCTCCGATGGCAGCGACGTATATTAGTCTGTCAACACCTCTTTTGAATTTATCCGGGTGGGGATAAGGCTCGTGTTTTTGATGAATTCTTTTTCTGATGAGTAGATGATGAAAGCCTTTAAACATAAAGTATACCTAAAAAGATACAGTATTCCCAAACTCTTTTCAATCAAGCACTGCTTGATCCCTAAATCCAAGCAAATCTCTTCACTTTGTTCAGAGTAAACTTTTGAGGTTTTCTTAGAAAGGCAAACGACTCGAAAAGGTAGTTTTACTTATGTGTCAGTCAATAATCACTCTGGAGCCGTAAATGATTTCGAGTTCGAACCATTTATCAAATCATTAAAGCCTGTTTTTTTAAGATTTTTTGGAAAAATAATGCATATTTGTTTGCCTGATATGAGCTCTGACCCACGTACACCTTTTTCCCTTTTGAACCTAATTACCCCTCATGTCTCTCTGATATGCGAATATTTTTAAAGTTACTTCTTACTATCTTCAAATAGCTTTGGGAGTATCCAGGTTAATGTTTTAGGATGGACGATCCCAATCTCTTCAAATTTTTTGAGCTTGAGTAGGTCTTGGTCAATTGAGATAATTAAATCAGCTTTTCCTTCCAAAGCAGCCTCAAGAATCTTATTATCATCAGGATCTTTTGAAATTACATCCAACTTTGTAGAAGGACTAACAACTTCTGATATTTCTCTCAAAGTCCTAATATACAAAGACACTTCGTTATCTTTCCAGGCGAACTTAGACAAAAGTTTTTTGGATAACTCTTTTAAGATTTCTTCCGAGGTTATTAAAGTGAGTTCACGACTTGCTGCAAGACGCAGGATCTGCTCAGAAAGTCCACCCTTTAGGGCAGCCGCTATTAGCACGTTCGTGTCTAAAACAACTTTCATTACCCAGCAATTTTTTCAATATCTTCAAAAGAATCCACCCCTATAGCTGAGGAGGTTCTATTACCGATATCTCTTATAACATCGAGATTTTTATTAAGTCGGTAGACTCGTAAAGCCTCACGAACCACACTACTTTTAGTTGTGGATTGAGTCTTAGCTAGCTCCTCTATTTGGGCTTTTTCCTCTTGGCTGATAGAAATGTTCAGTATTGAAGTTGATCTAGACATATGCACTTTAATTATTACTCAGTAATACCCAAATGTCAAGATATAGATAAATTCTGGGGTCCTTGGATAGACAAAGCTTGTACTGAGTCATCGAAGTGTTAGAACCCAGTTCCAAGGTCTACAACTCATTCACCCTACACCAAGCTACTAGTAGCTTCAATATACATACGATGGCCGTTTTGTTAGAATGTTTCTAATGAACACACCTGACTATTTTGTATTCTTCGCTGGATTCCTTCTGATATGGATAATTCTAATATTTCTCTTTCAACTGTTTTCGAACGATCAGAGTAGTCTAAGGAAGAAGGCTAAATATACTTTTATCCTTACCCTTCTTTATGGTTAACCGCTGCGTTGATCAACTTTGCAGTTAATTGGGTTAATATCTGCTGCTAAGGCCAAAAGGAAGTGATGAAGATAAGAATATAGATTCGCATAATTGGCTTAATATTAATGGTCGGAGCGGTGTTATTAATGATCAACGGAAAAATTCTAGGAGGTAACACTGTGTTTATCGGTTTAGGTATTATAATAATTGGAATAGGCCTGATAACCGCTGTAAGCCAAAGTAAATCGTTTGACTAGTTTGATTGAGAGTAGGTGGCGTTTGAACAGTCAAACTGGGTTGCTATAATAAAAACAAAGGTGTAAAAATGGAAGAAGAAAATAAACAAAATAAAAGTGGTTCTTCGCAAGTAATTATTATCTTAGTAAGCATAATTATTGCAGTTATTATTGCTGGTGGTGGGGTTTATTTGTGGATGAACAACAAGGATAGTGAGACTTCCGCAAAAAAACAAACAACTACAAAGGATTCAACCCAAAAGGAAAAAGAACCTTCAGTTTCCCCTACAAAAGTAGCTGAGAATTTTGTTTTATCCACTTTAGGCACAGTGCCAGGTGCAGAAATCGACTACGAAAAAGCCAAGACTTACCTATCTAAAAAGCTGGAAGCTCGATTTACCGAGGATACTTTTGTCCCAGAATTCTACGGAATCCAGCAAGGCCCTGATAGCTATGAAATGAAAACCGAAAATATTAGTAGCGATACTGCCTCGGTCAAAGTAGATGTAAGATACGGTGACATGGTAGAGAGCTGGTCATTCATCTTGGTTAAAGAAGAGGGTGAATGGAAAATCGACGAGTTTAAGAACGATGCTCAATAGTCGGAAGAAATAGGTTTATGAAAAAGCCCCTCATCATTTTTGTTACTTTATCTCTCTTGGCAATTCTAGCTATTTCTTATTTTGTAATTTCCAACCAATGGCTCGGTAAATGGCAAACCTATGAAAACGAGAGGTACCAGTTTTCACTAGAATATCCAACGAATTGGGGCCTAGGCGAGCAAGAAACCAACAATGCAGGAAGGGAATTTTTATCACCCGGGGGAAACACCACTTGCTATGCATACGGCTTTGCCAATGCTTTAACCGGTAAGGAAAGTATGCCGCAAACTTTGGATGAATTTGCTAGTTGGATAACTAACTCCGAAGGGGAGGATATAAAACTTGTTGAAAAAAAGGAAACCAGTCTATCTGGTAAAAAGGCAGTTCGTTTGCACTCAAGTTTTAACGGAGGAGAGAAAGATGCAATTTATTCATTGGGTACAGAAACAGGCATTGGACTTTATTGTGTTTATAGCAACGCTGTGTAAAGAGAAAAAGATAAAGACATTTTCAATCATATGGCGGAAAGCATGAACATAAATTTGGAACTTGGTAGCAGCACTACAGGCATAGAAAACTGTCAAAATTTATTAAGCGGGGCGATCACACCACTCAAAGACATGCAAACTTTTACCGATACTTCCTATACCGAAGTTACTACTACCAGCCGAGAAAGCTGGGATAAGGAAAAACTACCTCAAAAAGTGATGGCTTTGGAAAAGAAAAGTTACACTTGTTTACCTACACCCTCAAAATTATTGGGTAATGATGGTGGCAAGGTAAACGCCCAGCCTGAAGTTACCGAAGTAGTATGGAAGTGCGAATTAAACTATACCAAATTTAAATATCTGGAAAATGGTTCTCCGCAGAAACCACTTTTAGAAAAAGAAGGCTGCACCTGTAAGGAGGTGGGGTGCACCCAGGAAACTGGTTCAAGTAGCTCCCTTTTACTTTGCACTAAGTGAGGAGAAGCAACCTGAAAGGTCGCTTTTCTTTTTGTATCAAGAAATATGGGGTGGAGTACGGTACTCCAGGTGAACCCACAACTGAAACGCTTCTGTGGTTAAAGCAGGTTAGGGAAGTCTTCCAAGATCCAAGTATTTCTACCAGATATCCAAGTTTTTAAGCAACAAAAAACTAGCCTTTCGGCTAGCTTCTTGTCCTAAACAAACCAATTTTTGATTTACTTAGGTGTTCCAGGTGCGGGGTTTTCCGTTCAGCCCTCGGCTTACTTGTACTTCCCCACACCTGGTTACTGTGGAATAGTGCTGAGCTGGCTAACTAAGCATTTCTTCCTTCAGTTCTTCAATTGAGTGGTAGTCCATTGGTAACTTTGCAGGTACCTCACCTTCCTTCCAATAGCTGTCACACTCACCGCAATAGATGGTCTTTGGGCACCCTAGGCAATCACCACAAGGTAACTCCCTACAATCGCCATGGTTGGAGCAAGGACACTCTTCAAGGTGAAAGTATCCGTCAAGTTGACTTGGTGTGTGGTCACCCAGGTGGCAGTTTCTCTCCTCGTAACAAGCCCACCTAACGTTGGGAAGTCTCGTCAGCCAATCTAAGACATCCTTCTCAGACACTTTCTCTTTCTGTGCCTTGCGAATACGAACACTTAGAAGGTCTGAAAGGACACGTAGTGAAACAATGTCCTTTGCGTTGCCGTTGACTCCAACCGACGCAGATTTCTCCAAACCATCCCACGAACTTCTATAAATCTCAACGCTCTCGGGCGAGGCTAGAGCCCTTATGATGCGAGCAAACTTACGAAGAAGGGATGCTCGTTCCTCTATCTGCTCAGGCCTTGCTTCAACTGAAAACATCATTTTACCTCCTTTGGCTCCCCACCTTGGTGGCCATACGGCTTTCCAAGGCGATGTTGTTGGGGGTTAATGCGGTTACGTTGTTCCGATTTTCGGAATACCACAATACAACGGCCTCAGACAAGGCAATTCAGCTCCAACTAAGACTAGTTAAAGACAAATTTCCTCATCTGAAACAGTAGTATTATAGCAAAAATGAAGGTAAAAGTCAAGTACTATAGGTTCATGGGCGTAATACTTCAATACCTTGGAAACGCTTTGACAACAAAAAGGTAGGTGTCAAACTTAAGTGAGATTACTACTTAAAGAAAGGGCACCTACCCATGGCATATACTACCAACCCTTATGTGGGTAAGACAAGACGGTTAGCTGTTAATGATGTTATTTACCGTGGTCTTAGTTATTCCAAAGTTGGTCTGAAGTATGGAGTAGCTAAGAGTACTATTTGTAAGTGGATGAAGAAGGCTTCATCAGATCATAGAGAGTATATCAATACTCTCCCTTCAAGACCAAAGCACCATCCAAACCAACTCGACGTCCATATAATTAAAAGAATCATTGAGTTAAGGTTGAAGTTTAGAAGATGTGCTCCAGTACTTCATGAGTATTTAAGACAAGAGGGTATTAGGACTAGCCTTTCTTCTGTAGAGAGAGTATTACGTAGGTTTAAGCTAACCAGAAAGAAGAAACAAGCTCGTTACTATACCCCTCTACCAAGACCAGTTTCCAACTGTCCAGGAGCCTTGGTACAGGTAGATACTATCCACTTTGTTAGACCAAACAATACCAGGTTTTACATCTATGCTCTAATTGATGTCTATTCCAGATTAGCTTATGCCGAATACCACCCCAGATTCTCACAGAAACTTAGTCTAGGAGTGATAAGGGCTGCTCAGAAGAAGTTTGGTTTTAAGTTCTTTACTGTACAAACAGACAACGGCCCTGAGTTTAGAGATTACTTAAACATTGAGTTGAGGAGAAAGAAAATCGCTCTGAGACACTCAAGAGTCAGAACCCCTAACGATAATGCTCATGTGGAGAGGTTCAACAGAACCCTTCAGGAGGAGTGTTTTGATGGTAGGATACCTAGTGAGAGAACAGTCCAAAGAAGACTAATTGAATATCTTGCTTATTACAACGAGAAAAGATTACACTTAGGATTAGATCTTTTGACACCTACTCAATTCGTTTCCAAGGTGCTGACGTAATTACGCATGGGGTCCTTGGATAGACAAAGTTCGAACCCGGTAATTAAGGGGAAAATAGTGCGGTGGGACTTGCTAAAACCGTTTGAGAGTACCCGAGAAGCGGCGACTATTCTTAAAGAAAATAATGGAGCGTTCGAACCCGTTGTTCAGACTGACGTATCAACTAAAAAGGACTACTCAGAACCCCTAAGTCCAGTATGGGGTCCTTGGATAGACAAAGTTCGAACCCAATTCCGGGATCTTCAAGTAATTAATCCTATTCCAGGTTATTAAAACCAAGAACCCATAGTTTCGATTTCATAACTCAGTTGTGGTATAATCTTTCCGTTCTAATAGCAAACTAAGCACGTTTCGGATTGGTTGGTGTTGTGGAGACAACACCCACGCCATAACACGAAAGGAGATATCAACGTGACCGCATTCGTGAACACGATCCAGAGGAAGCTAGAGTGCTCCTATAAAGAGGCGTTTCTCAGGGTGATGTGGATGTTCGTCTTCCTTATCGCTATGATTGGGGTGGTGGCGGTTGTTTACCACTTCTTCCCTAGCAGCAGCTATGAGCATCGCACATCGGTTCTACCCGGCGACCACGTTCAGGTGTCAGCAATCCCAGACAGTGACGTTTTGGTGGAAGACAAAGGGAAGTTCCTCGGGCTTGCTGAAGGACATCAGACGTTCATCGCAGCGGATGATTTCGAGGTCGCCTACATGGTCAAGGTGGAAGGTGTGTCGTACCGCTACGACGAACCTTCTGGCGTCGACCTCCGCTACGACTCCGCAGGGTATGAGGTACGAAACGGTGAGCTGGTTTGGGAACTACACAGAAGTACAACGATTTTAGTGGTCTTATTCGTTGCACTTCCAGGTTTTGCTTTGATAGTCCTCGGCTTTCTGATGTGGCTAACGACTATCAAGAGTTTCGGACTAGGAAACAGCTCGTACACCAAATCCCTTTTCGGTAGGTAATGGAGGGTTTTGGTTGAAAGACCTTCTTCACAGAATCAAGGTCGAGGCAACAGACCTAGTCTGCTGTCTCGACCTAAACCTTGAAAAAGCCAATAAGTTGGTTTATTCAAGGGGAGAAACGACCTGAAAGGGTCGTTTTTCTTTTTGTATCAGGAAATATGGGGTCCTTGGATAGACAAAGTTCGAACCCAGTTCCAAAGTCTGCAACTCGTTCACTCTACCCCAAATTATTAGCACCAGCAACCTATAGTACTTGACATTTCAACCTAACTCTGCTATAATTAAGTATACAGTAGAAAGCTGTATTCGGTCAGTTGCAGGCAGCACAATGCTCCCTGCTTAGTGAAGGAGGCGAGAGTGAACAGAGGAATTGGTCTACTTTTGGCGGTAATGGCAGTCTTGGCCTTGGCCTTGGTTGCCTGCGGAGAAGAGGAGGAGCTTCGATTCCACGGACAGTACGAGGAAGGTGAGTTCCCTCTCTACGTGTATACCGTGCTTAAGGCCAACGGCGTTCCGGTCATCCTCCAAGATGTCAAGGACACGCACGGCCAACCCACCGGTGAGGTCGCTGTCTACTCGAGGTGGAGTGACAGGGCTGAGGTGGATCCCACCTGGTTTGAGGTGGCCGAGGACCCACACTCACAGGCGATAAAGTACACCCTCATGGGGTGGCCTGAAGAAACCTACAAGTTCCTCAGACATGCGGACAATCTCAACGACACGGAGAAGAGAGAGCTCCTCTCCCTGTCCTACAGGGTCCAGGCCCAGACATTGAGGTACCTCGCCTACTCCGACTACTGGGCGGGTTCGAGGGATGCCCAAATTCAGTTCCTATACCGGGAGGCACAAGTACTAAGCTATGCAGACGAGCTGCTTGCTGGTACAACGGCACTGAAGCCGCTCAACTACTGGCACCTCGATTGTTGCAACGACGAGTTGTGACCGAGTGCTAGGAACCAGGTGCGGGGAGATAAGGGTAAAACCTACTCCCCGCACCTGGAAGACCTAAGCAAATCATTTTTTGGTTTTCTTAGGAGGAAATGCGACTCGAAAGGGTCGTTTTTCTTTTTGTATCAGGAAATATGGGGTCCTTGGATAGACAAAGTTCGAACCCAGTTTCATAATCTTCAAGTTATTCACCCTATCCCGACTTATTGATGATTTTCGAACTACATCTAGACTTTCGATTCCTCAGAAACAACTTTAGAGGTTAGGTTTCTAATATACACCTCACCATTTAAACTCACGTTGAACCTGTAAATACCCTATTCTCAAAACGTCGCTCAAACCTATAGTACTTGACTTTTATCCTTATTTCTGCTATAATACTAGGTATTCCTTGAGAATAATTCATTGGTAGCTTGCGATCTGTCATAGGCCAGATCGGAGGTTATCAACCTCTCTCAGAGTTCAGTTGATCGCCAAATGAGCGGTTGACTTTAGGCTTTGAGAAAAGCACACATGGAGGTGCAACAAATGTGTACTGTAAGGGTATGTGGAAGGCCTCAGACGGATCATACCTTGTTTGCAAAGCAATCCGAGCAAGCGACGAGAGTCGCAGGTGGAGAGGTCGCTTTCCTCGAGGCGAAGTGTCCCTGTGGGGTCCAGACTTTCGTGCCAGTGGGTATGTTCAGCCCTCAACGCGACGGCTACCCCAGCGTGGCGGTCACTCAGCTCAGCGAAGTGCCCCAGTCATTGCGGAGGACGGACAAGGAATGTGGGATAGCCCCGCACAAGCATGCCTACGTCGCAAAGCGACAAGAGGGCGAGGCGGCGGACGCAGCGAAGCCCAGCTACCTCATGGCGATGTGTCCCTGCGGGGTCGAGACGGTCCTGCCGTTGGACAGGTTCACCGATCAAGGCGACGGCTACTCAAAAGTGGCGGTTGTCTGGGACGATGAAGGGATGAGTCAGCCCTGGACAGATCGGCAGATGCACGAAGGAGTATTCGTCGAATCGGAAGAGGCAGTCGAAGCACGTCGAAGTAAAGCGGTCCTAGCCTAAAGCGGTTGCGATCGTCAAGGACAAACGGGAGGCAGCTTTGGGATTGTTCCCGAAGTTGGTGGTCCGCCAGTCTTTTGCGCAAGCGAAAGATTGCCTCCCATCTCTCAAGCAAATCTCTTCACTCTGTTCAGAGTAAACTCAGAGGTTTTCTTAGGAGGAGAAGCGACCTAATGTCCTTACAGGATAAAGGTCGTTTTTCTTTTTGTATCAGGAAATATGGGGTCCTTGGATGGACAAAGTTCGAACCCAGTTTCAGAGTCTTCAACTTCTTAATCCTATTCCAAGCTATTAATATCAGGCAGAACCCATAGTATTGACTTTTGCAATAATTACTGTTAACATTCGAGAGCCTGTGTCCAGAGCGGCTTGTAAGACGGCGATGACTAGAGTTGGATCTGAGTTAACCGTCTTAAAGGGTAAGACCCTTTCGATCACGACATACGGCCCGAGTGTCCGCTGGAGTGGCTTGCGGCTTGGTTTTTGCCCGCCAAGTACGTCCCCTCATCCAATCAGTGAGCATTCACAAGGGCATCAAATACTCTAGGCGTAAGTCGTTTTAGAGTAAAAACACCACCAGGTGCAGAAAGTACAAGTAAGCCAAGCCGACGGCTGAACGGAAATCCGCACCTGGAAACCCTAAGTGGGTCAATCCGACACAAACAACGGAGATGGTTTTCTTAGGAGGAGAAGCGACTCGAAAGGGTCGTTTTTCTTTTTGTATCAGGAAATATGGGGTGGTGGACGGGGCTCGAACCCGCGACATCCGGCTCCACAAGCCAGCGCTCTACCAACTGAGCTACCACCACCATACTTCGTCGTAATAATCCTTAGTACAAACGTTTACACCAATACCGATTTAATCGACTGAAGTGGCACGCCCAGAGGGATTCGAACCCCCGACCTCATGGTCCGAAGCCATGCGCTCTATCCGCTGAGCTATGGGCGCATATTATTCGTTCTTAATTTACCAACCATCTTGACAAAATCAACACTATTTTAGCATAAACTCTCAGATAATCCCACTTCGGCGTACAAATTGGAGAATGGTGTCAAATCGAAAATGAAAAATTACTGATGAGGGTGTTTTAACCACTCAAGTGCTTTTTCCTTAGTGTCAAATAACTTCATATTCTCATATTTTCCGGTAAATACCGTCATGGAAATTGCCTTAGCCCAACTTTCTAAGAGCGACGCCATAATCTCTAAGTACAATTTAGAAGCAATTGTGAGTTTTATTAAGGAAAAGTTTTCAGACCTGGTGAGAGCCTATACAGAGTCTAAATTGAATCAAAAGAAAGTACTTTTGTGTTCGATCTTCCCCTTAGGAATGCCATGGGGCTATCCTGGCTATTCGAATACTGCTATTAGCCCTTTATATCAACCTATTCAACACCCTGAGGACTATCAAGTTGCATTTGGAGCGGGAGACGGGATTCGAACCCGCGACCTTCTCCTTGGAAGGGAGATGCTCTAGCCAGCTGAGCTACTCCCGCGTAAGTCCAATTATATCAAAATTTGAGTGGGGGATCAATTTAAGTCAAGTTTGTTTGGGAAATATCGGAAAGAAGGACACCTTCTACTATCAGTCCTTTTGGACCTAATTCTAACTCCAGCTGATCTTTGATGCGTCTTTCAACATCATGTCTAGTTGAAGAGTTTAGTTGCTGAAAGGTAAAATCAGAAGTGGCTGTTCTTATTCGGCTTCTAGATACTGGACGAATTATCTTTGATACAAAATGTTCGCCAATATTTTCCCATAGACTTACAATACTTTCTTTATTTATTCTAACCAGTATTGTACCTTGAATTTTAATATTTATGTTATCAGCGGTGGTGGCGGTGATTTGGTTATCTCCAAGAGCTTCCTTATTTTCCTCGACATTAAATCCATCACTAATCGTGTATTCAATAGTTTGTCCATTAAATATTTTTGCCTTCTGCCAAAAGGGTATCTTAAAGTGAAGACCAGGACCCCAAGTATTCCTCAAAACTCCACGACCTTTATCATACACGGTGGCAATATGACCAGGTGGTACATCTACAAAAAAACCACCCGCCACTTCATCTACCAGAAATGATATTACCAACTTATCAAATGATGCCATATTTATTTTCTATTAAGAACTTGTTTTTTCTTTAGCAGGTTTACCTACATGCATTATAGCCTTTATCGCTAAAGAAAACGAGACGGAAGTTGCCACAAACACTGCTTTTGCACTCGGCAAGAATAATAAAATTATAAAGCTAAGAGCAGGTAAAATCAATGGATCCCATTTCTGGGAAAGGCTCTGCAGACCGGCCACTTTTTTTTCGTTGTATTCCCACATTCTTTCTAAAAACATTACCCCGGCGGCCACTAAACTGGGAACTAATATAAAATTTCTAGACAGATCAAAACCAAAGAACATAGTATTAATCGACTGTGGAGCATTAACCAAAGCATATAGATTGTCATATCCGGATGGTTGGATGCCTTTTTGAAGGATTTGATAAAGGGCTACAAGAAATACAACCTGGGCGAAAATTGGTATTGATTCAAAAAATGGGTTAATGCCGTGTGGTTTAGTCAGCTCAGCTACTTTCTTGTATTTTTCCCTTGAACTGAGCTTTGAATCTTCCTCAACTTGCTCCAGTTGTGGTTTAACCTTTTCTAAAACTTTGTCTTGTTTGTAGCCTCTTAATGTAAAGTAAAGAAACACAAACCTAATTAGAATTGCGATTCCAATAATAGCAATCCCCAGACTTGGGCCTGGCGTAATATTGTAGGAAAAAACAACCAAATTATATACTGGTTTGTAAATTGCCTCAATCCAAATAGCTATGAAAAAATCAATCATTTTTGTAAACTTTTTGTTACCTAAGTATTATAGTATATATAGTCTAAAGGAAATAGAGTAATCGTTAATGAACATTAGAAAATAATACAAAATAAGCAAAGGAAACAATTCAAAAGATGGCAAAAATTTTGCTACTTGAAACTGAAAGACGAGTGAGAGAAATGTACGAAGATATATTGGAATCGGCTGGCTTTGATATTATTTCTTGCCCCAGCCATCAAAAGTGTTTGAAGACTACATTAAAGGAAAAACCCTCAGCTATAGTTACTAGCGCAAAAAAATTGGAAGATACTTGGCTAATTGATAGAGTAAGAAAAGAAAGGAGCCCCAATATTTCTACTATCCCCATTTTAGTAATTTCGGAATAAGAACCAAGTAGTTCCACCTAGTATATAGAAATAGGAGCTACTAGTTTCTTACCTAAGTTTCCGGAAAGCGGGGAGAGACTAGTAGCAGAAATTCGAAAGATACTCAATATCCCTCGTATAGGTTTCAATTAAAACAATCTCCATTTCACAAGCCTTCATTATTTTGAGATCAAAAAGTAATAGTTAGATGTGTTTTTGAATAGTTTACTACAGTTGACAGCTTTCGCGAGGCTTATGCTAAGATAATTTCCGTGATAAAAGTATTAGGACTACTAGCGGGAACTGTATTAATAGTTGTGTTAGGCTTCAGTGTCATTTCTGTGAAAGGTGACAGTAATATATCAAAAATAGGTGATGGTAATGTGAGTGAAACAGAATTTGGTTACTTGAACGGCGTAAGCTCAGCACTTCAAACACAAATTGATACTAAGAGCACTGGTGACATGTCCAAGTCAGTCTATGATGTAGCAGAAAATGACAGTATTGATGCTGACAAAATAGATTCAGGGTTAGAAGCAACATTAATCGGAGAAGGTACTGTCAGTGATAAAGAATTTAGTTATCTAAGTGAAGTAACCTCAGATATTTAATCCCAGCTTGATGCTAAGGGTACTTTCATTAGCACGAGCACCGGTGACATGCTCAAGTCAACTTATGATGTTGCCGGTAATGGCAAGATTGATTCCGTTAAGCTTGATTCAAGGATTGCTGCTAATTTACTAGGTAGTGGTTCTATTAGTAACACAGAATTTGGATATCTCAACAGTTTAACTTCAAATATCCAAACCCAGCTTAATTCTAAGGGCTCTGGCACCGGTGATATGCTAAAGGCCACATATGATGTTGCCGGTAATGGCAAGATTGATTCCGGTAAGCTTGATTCAGGGATTGTCGCGACATTAATTGGTGGGGGTGCTGTCAGCAATACCGAATTTGGATATCTTGATAGTATTAACTTTGACAATACAGGCAGCCTACATTTAACCGCTCTTGGTTTTGAGGCAGGAAACTCAATTGGAGCTACGGGTGCTGATAACACTCTCGTCGGCTATCAGGCAGGAGATGCTATCACCTCAGGAACGGATAATACGGCAATTGGATATAATGCTCTTGGTGCTATAACTACAACTGCTAATAACACTGCGGTAGGTAGTAGTGCGCTGGCTGCCAGTACTGCCACCAACAATACAGCAATTGGCCATGATGCTTTGGCTGCTAATACCACGGGTAATTCAAATACTGCAGTAGGAAGCAAAGCCTTAGATGCCAATACTGAAGGCGAATTTAATACTGCAATTGGCTATAGTGCTTTGGGAACGAATATTTTAGCTAATTCAAACACTGCCATTGGATATAACGCCATGGCGGCTAACAATGGCACTGGCAATATGAATGTTGCCATAGGCAGAAACGCTCTAGATGCTAGTACTAATGGAACCTGGAATGTGGCCGTTGGTTTCGGTACATTAGGTAATGGTACCGGAGTAGATTCAAGTACTGCCGTTGGTCATTTGGCACTAAGTGCTACTACAGGTGACAATAACGTCGGTGTCGGCTACCAGGCAGGTAATAGTATTACTTCCGGGGTGAGCAATATCGCTATTGGGTATGATGCTGATGTGCCAAGTGCTACAACGAATAATCAGCTAAACATCGGTGGGATACTTTGGGGAGATTTAGCTAATGATTACCTAGCTATTGGTGGCTCGGCCATTCCAACTGATGCCTTCCTGGAAATCAATCAAAATGCATCAGGCACAGTCGCTCACATTGAATTGAACCCTATCGCCACCCCACCTCTCACTGATGTTGATATGGGTGATATCTACATGGATACAGATGGGATTTTGTATATACGCTCAACTACCGCCTGGGCGGCTGCCAATACAGCGGCTGATTTCTCAGAATTGATTGTTCCTATAGATTTTGGAAAAACAACACACGATGGTGTAATCTCTTATTTCGGAGGTATTGAAGCTGGGGATGTAGTTGTAATTAACGATGATGGAAACTATGAACGCTCTCAAGAGCCGTATGATTATTCTATTGCCGGTGTAGAATCAGGAGACAGAGGCCGATTTAGATTGAA
>SDBV01000985.1_pt1 | contig 41814 bp, 44 predicted proteins | sample 2277081 | NCBI WGS metagenome assembly SDBV01 (sample SAMN10402039, study PRJNA504765) | marine sediment metagenome | isolation source: marine sediment core GS10_PC15, 223 cmbsf | place: Arctic Ocean: Southern Knipovich Ridge | collected 2010
CATAGATTTCGCCGTCCCTCCTATCCCGGCGCAGGTCGCGCCGACAGTCCTGCAAGAGGGGACCCCCTGACAGAAACGGCCAGCCCGGTCACGCAGCACCGGTCAAGCCTGGTTCTTTGGCCATTGGTGTCAGGCACGGGTAGTGGGAACAAACCTGTTTGAGGTGCTTAGTGTTCTTGTTTTGAGTGAGCCTGCAGGGCCCAAAGCCCCAAGCAAATGATGGAACCAACATTAGGAAGAACCGCCATGGATATTAACGCACTAATTGTAGATGACTCGGGAATCATGCGGAAGATGGTGATGCGCACGCTCGATGAAACCGAGTTGGCAAACTTCACGTTCACCGAGGCAAAGGATGGTCTCGACGCACTTGAGAAGTTCGATGCGCGCACCATCAACATGATGTTCGTAGACTGGAACATGCCCAACATGTCCGGGATCGAGTTTGTCAGGAAGATCCGCGACGACGAGACAGGGCACATCCCGATCGTCATGGTCACTACGGAAGGAACCATGGCAAAGGTGGAAGAAGCACTGGACGAAGCGCAGGTCGACAGCTACGTCGTCAAACCATTCACGGCCGAGGTGCTAAGGAAAAAACTCCAGCCGCTGATGGAAAAGATCCCTGCGGGGAAGAAGTCAGGCGGCGGGTTTTTCGGGAAACTCGCCGGAAAGATCTCTTAGGACTGTGATGCTTTCGAAAATAGCAAGGTAAGCAAAAGGGAGTAACCGTGGACACGACAGGTAATACGACAAAAACGCTGGTCGCCGAACATCGGGAATGCATTATAGAAGCGGCAGTGGAGATCTTCGGCTCGACGTGCGGCTTGCAGATCCAGGCAATAGACGACAGTGAGGAAATCAACCAGGACGGTGTAATCCTCGCCGTGATCTCGCTGGTTGGTGACGTGGAATGGTCCGTATTCCTGGGGTTACCTCGTGATACGGCCTCGGCCATTGCCGCTAAATTCGCGGGGTTTGAAATCCCCTTCGAAAGCGAAGACATGGGCGACGCTGTAGGCGAACTGACGAACATATTTGCCGGAGAGATCAAGAACCGCCTGGACAAGAAGGGACTAAAGGCCGAGATCTCCCTGCCCAGTGTGATGCGGGCCGAAAGCATGGAGGTTCTGATTCAACACAGCGCGACCACTGACAAGATTTGCTTCTCCACGGACAATGGGAAGTTCTGGACTGGCATGACCGTCGGGAAGAACGCTGGGTTCGTCGGATAAGCCCACCGCCCCACGATCAACTGAAAAAGGGAAGAACGCAAGAGGCTCAAGGAAGTCCAAATGAGTTCAAAGCAAACAACTGCCGATGCGCTCGATGACATAAGCGCCCAGATCTTGGCTGCAGACGCTGCGGACAAGGAGATGATAGTCCAGATCGGCACGGCACTGGAGCAAACTTACGAGGAGGTATCAGCTCAGTCGGCTAGAGCAGGCGAGCTGATCAAGCTGTGTCTGGAAGCACTTCAGGGCATCTACCAGGAAAGCGTCCCAGATCCAACGGCCGCGATAGACGCAGTCGTCACAACCGTAGCCGCAATCGGGGAGCATCTGGAGCAAGACAACGACGGCGCCACGGATGAGTCACTTCAGCAGTGCCAACAAGCCCTGCGCGATTTGCTGGAAACCGCCGGCGAGAAGTCCCCAAACCTATCCGATGAGCATGACCAGCAAGATGAGCAAGAGGCCCAAGAAACCGAGGAACCGCCGTCAGATCCCCAGACACCCGAACAACCCGTCGCCGCAGACTCGCCACCCGCAGCTGAGGATAACTTCGCCGACGAGCCGGCCAAGCTACCCGAGGACGCTGACCTCGAACTTCTAGGGGAGTTCATAGTCGAATGCCTCGACCACATTTCCAGCGGCGAGGCCGCCCTGCTCGAGTTAGAAACGAATCCTGAGGACACCGAGCAGATCAACACGATCTTCCGGGCCTTTCACACCATAAAGGGCACCTCAGGTTTTCTAGGTCTGGACCAGATTCAGAAGGTCGCCCACCTGGCTGAGAACCTTCTTGATCGCTGCCGGGACGGCGAGATCAAGATCACCGGCGGCTATGCCGACCTCGCACTGAAGTCCTGCGACACCTTAAAGACGTTGATTGAAGGGCTCCAAGATGTCCAACCGGGACAGGAGCTGGACATTCCGCCCGACCTTGGCACTTTGCTGGGCGACCTGTCCAACCCAGAAGGAGCTGGAATAAGCGAAGAGGCAGCTGCTGAACAAATGCGTCTGGGCGACATCCTCGTAGGCCAGGGACGTACAGAACGCAAGGCGGTGGAGAAGGCAGCGAAAGCCCAAGGCGACAATCGCATAGGTGAGACCCTTGTCAAAACCGGTGCGGCCACTGCTGCCGATGTCGCAAAGGCGCTGCGAACACAGAAAAAACTCAGTGGCGGTGCGGCGGAGTCAACAATTCGGGTGGGGACCGGCCGACTCGATAGCCTGATCGAGATGGTCGGGGAACTCGTCATCGCTCAGTCCATGGTCGCGCAGGATCCTACCGTCGTTGAAGAAGTGCACACCGACTTGCCCAGAAAAGTTTCGCATGCCGGGAAGATAGTCCGCGAACTTCAGGACCTGAGCATGTCGCTTCGCATGGTCCCGCTGAAAGGGACTTTCCAGAAGATGGCACGCTTAGTGCGCGACCTGGGTAGGAAGTCCGAGAAGTCCATACAATTCATCACCGAAGGAGAGGACACGGAGATCGACCGAAGCATGGTCGAAGTGCTCAACGATCCGCTGGTTCACATGATTCGCAACTCGGTCGACCACGGAGTCGAATCAGCCCAAGCCCGGGCCGAAGCAGGAAAACCACCTACCGGCGTCGTCCTCCTGCGAGCATATCATTCCGCCGGAAACATCGTCATCGAACTTAGCGATGACGGTAAGGGTCTGGACAAGGAAAAGATTACGGCAAAGGCCGTCGAACGGGGATTGATCGACTCCGGCGCCAAACTGACCGACAGCGAGGCGTTCAACTTGATCTTCCGCCCGGGGTTCTCCACTGCTGAAAAAGTCACCGACGTTTCCGGGAGGGGTGTGGGAATGGACGTGGTCAAAAAGGGAGTTGAGGCCCTTCACGGACGAATTGACGTGACATCAAAGACGGGGGAAGGATCTACGTTCAGCGTCCGTGTGCCACTGACGATGGCCATCACCGACGGAATGCTACTTCGCGTAGGCAAGGAACGTTACCTCCTTCCGACAATATCCATCGAGCAGAGCTTCCGGCCTACACGCGACAGCATTTCGAGCGTCACCGGCCGCGGTCAGATGGTTATGCTTCGCGGTAATCTCCTGCCGATTTTCAAGCTGCACGAGCTGTTCTCAGTTCCCGGCGCCGCCACCGATCCAACTAAGTCGCTGCTGGTCGTCATTGAGGGTAAGGGACAGCGGTGCGCACTGATGGTAGATGAATTGCTGAGCCAGCAGCAGGTTGTCATTAAGTCACTAGGGAAGTCACTCGGACAGGTCCCCGGCGTGGCCGGAGGCGCCATACTCGGAGATGGACGGGTAGGACTGATTCTCGATGCGGCCAGCCTGCTGGAACTGGCCCACAGGCATGACGGAACAGGATTGCACGCTCTCCGTGAGGCCGGGTGAAACACAGGCACGGAAGAATGCATCGTCATCGAAAACAAGGTTGGAAGCCTAATTAGGAAAGAGACACAACGTGACGGAACGGATGGCAATCACAACCTCACAAGACGCCAGCGATAAGGCGGGAACGTACCTCACGTTTGTTCTCGCCGAGGAGGAATACGGGCTGGAGATCCTGAAGGTCCGCGAGATTATCAGGATCATGGAGATCACGGCCGTACCGCGGACGCCTGATTACGTCAAGGGTATCATCAACCTTCGTGGTAAGGTCATCGCCGTCGTCGACCTGCGCCTAAAGGTCGGGATGACAGAGACCGAACGCACCGACCAGACCTGCATCATCGTCGTCGATGTCGGGGACGTGGAGATGGGGATCATCGTCGACAGGGTCTCGGAGGTCCTGGACATCGCCGGTGGGGACATCGAGGATGCCCCGTCGTTCGGGGCAGAAGTTAACACGGAATTCATTCTTGGGATGGGCAAGGCTGAGGCGAAGGTGACGATCCTGCTGGATATCTCCAAGCTGCTCTCGCAGTCGGAGTTGGACGCCATTGAGGTGACCACGCAACTCGTCGGGTCGAGTGAATCGGCAGAGCCGACCTCGAACAACGAAGCCCAGCCCGCCCAGGAAGAAAGCCCAGAGGAACTCACCGAAAAGCCCACAAAGCAGGATACTGAGTAACGCAAAACGGAGGCCAAGCGGGAATCATCAACAAAAGCCTCGAATTCTGAACGCCGGCTTGTTGTTGGTTCCTTTCCGGTGGAGGGATAGCCATGACACAGACACCACTGACCGTTGACCTTGCCGACAGGCATTTCAACAAGATCAGCACTCTGGTCAAGGACCTCTGCGGGATTAACCTCCACGATGGGAAGAAGGAACTGATCAAGGCCCGACTGACCAAGCGTCTGCGGCGACTCCAGCTCCGTAGTTTTGAAGAATACATCCAGCATCTCAAGAACGACACAACCGGCACCGAGCTGACGGCTATGCTCGACGCCCTCTCCACAAACCTGACGAGTTTTTTCAGGGAGCCGGATCATTTCGAACATCTGGCAAACCATGCGATTCCTGCGATAGTGCACAAAGCTGGCAAGGGAGGCGGACGGCTTCGAATCTGGTCCGCCGGATGTTCATCCGGAGAAGAGCCCTACTCCATCGCCATTACCGTCAGCGAGAGTATTCCCAACTTGAAGCTCTGGGACGTTGGCATCTTGGGGACCGACCTTTCCACCCGTGTGCTCAGCGCCGCAACGGAGGGCATCTACAAACTGGAGAGGATAAAGCCGATTCCGGCACAGCAGCGATATAAGTATCTCACATGCATTCAATCGCGGCCGGAGCGCATCTACCAGGTAAACGACGACCTCAAAAGAATGGTGTGTTTCTCACGACTCAACCTTATGACATCGTGGCCGATGCGAGGGCCCTTCGACATAATATTCTGTCGCAACGTAATGATCTATTTCGACAAGCCAACGCAACAGAATCTCATCGATCGCTTCTGCGACATACTCACGCCAGGAGGAACGCTCTTCATAGGCCATTCAGAAAGCTTAACCGGCGTTAGACACCGGTTCAAATACATACAGCCGACGGTGTACCAAAAGACCTGAACTATTTGACGACAACGGGGGAAGCCGATCGTGAAACATGTGGTTGGCGTAGCGGACATGAAGATAGCGACCAAGCCGGGAGACGTCATCGTCACCCACGCGCTTGGCAGCTGTCTCGGTATCGCCATTCACGACCCGGTTGCCTCGGTCGGAGGTTTGCTTCACGTGATGCTGCCTCTTTCGCGGGTCAATCCGGAAAAGGCAAAGATCAACCCGTACATGTTCGTTGACGTGGGAGTTCCGGCGTTTTTCAAGCAAGCGATTCGCCATGGAGGTAACAAGGGACGGTTCATTGTTAAAGTCGCCGGTGGAGCTAACGTTCAACACAGCAGCGACCACTTCGCCATCGGTAAGCGGAACTACATTATGCTGAAGAAGCTGCTGTGGAAAAACGGCGTCTTAATAGATGCCGAAGACATAGGAGGCAACAGCGCAAAGACCATGTACCTGGAAATCGGCAGCGGCCGGACCTGGCTCAGTACTGCCGGGGCTAAGAAAGACTTATAACCGACATGACAATCCTTCGAAATAGTCCGCAAGTGCTAGAACGATTAGGACCTTTTACCGTGTTAGTAGGGAGTATTTGTAACAAGCGTGGCAATTGGAGGCAGTAAGATGTCACTGAACGTAATGATAGTCGATGACAGTCTGGTCATGAGGGCCATGGTGCTGAAGACCCTCCACTTGGCCGGGCTCCCCATAGGTGAGGTTTACGAGGCCTCCAACGGGCGCGAGGGGCTAGAGCTTCTGGAGAAGAACTGGGTGGATCTAATCTTCGCCGACATCAACATGCCTGTTATGTCCGGAGAGGAGATGATCGAACAAATACGAGCAAATCCCCTCTGGAGCGATCTTCCCATCGTCGTGATCTCAACAGAAGGCAGCCAAACTCGCATCGAACGCTTCATGCAGAAGGGGATCTGTTTCATTCACAAGCCCTTCACGCCGGAAGTGGTTCGCGAGGTCGTTAATGCAACAATAGTGAGGAGCGATCATGCCCAACAGACTTGATCCAACATTGTCTGAGGTAGCACAAGAGACCTTCGAGTCGTTGGCGTTCATGCTGCTAATGGCCGAGGAAGACGACGAAGTCCTTCAGGCACAGGAGAAGCCCAAGATCTCCGGGAGCATCAGCTTCGAGGGGCACTTCCGGGGTAGCGTTTTCCTGTCGGCTTCGACGGAAATGCTCCCTGCTCTGGCAGCTAACATGCTGGGCCTGGAAGATTGCGACACTCCGTCGCTGGAACAGCAGCTCGACGCCTTCAAGGAGCTGCTGAACGTAGTGTGCGGGAATCTCTTACCGAAGATCGCAGGCTCAGAACCGGTGTTCAATGTCCACACGCCTGAGATCCTAAGCGACGAGGGCGTGCCCCAGACAGTTGACGGCCGCGCACCTGACGGTACGGCAAAGATGACCTTCGACGAGGGAGAAGCCGAACTGACCCTCTTCGTTGACACACAAGCCGCAATCAATATTGGGACTCAGCCCTGACCCAAGCACGCTATCGCACGGAAAGGAACAACAGCAGTATGATCAAGGTTCTGATCGTCGACGACTCGGCCGTGGTCCGCCAGGTTCTCTCGGCCGAGCTTTCCAAGGCTAGCGATATCGAAGTGGTCGGCACGGCCATGGACCCGTACGTGGCGCGTGACAAGATAATCAATCTCCGCCCGGACGTGGTCACCCTAGACCTGGAAATGCCTCGCATGAACGGTCTGACGTTCCTTGGCAAACTGATGAAGTATTACCCCCTTCCAGTCATTATCATAAGCTCCCTGACTCCTCAAGGCAGCGGCACGGCCCTTCGCGCCTTGGAGCTGGGCGCGGTTGACGTTGTCAGCAAGCCAGGTTCAGCATACTCCGTCGCTGATATCTCCAAAACACTTATCGAGAAGGTCAGGACAGCAGCGACGGCACACGTGGTCAGAACAGAGACTTCGGAACGCAAACCCCAGCCACTCCAATATGACTCCAAGACACTGCTACACACGACTCACAAGGTTCTGGCCATTGGTGCATCGACCGGCGGAACCAGGGCAATCGAGGATGTCCTTCGAGCCTTGCCCCCGAACACACCGGGGACGGTGATCGTCCAGCACATGCCCGAGCATTTCACAACTAGCTTTGCTGGGCGGCTCAACGAACTGTCTGCGATGGAAGTCCGGGAGGCCCGCAACAACGACGCAGTGGTCCCAGGCCTGGCGCTTATAGCTCCAGGGAACCATCACATAGCGCTGCGCCGCAGCGGCGCCAGATACCTTGCTATGGTGAAATCAGGCCCGCCGGTTCACCACCAGCGCCCCAGCGTCGACGTGCTGTTCCATTCAATGGCAAAGCAGGTCGGGGCAAACGCAATAGGGGTCATTCTTACAGGTATGGGCAGGGACGGAGCAAAGGGCCTGCTGGCGATGCGCGAAGCCGGTGCCCACACAATCGCCCAGGACGAGAAAAGCTGTGTTGTCTTTGGAATGCCGCGAGAGGCAATTGAGATAGGCGGAGTGGAAAAGGTCGTTCCACTGCACAGAATAGCAAACTGCATCCTATCCACACTATCGCCCAATCACGTCGCCATACCAGGCTGATTTGCCGATAAAGAATATAAATATATGGGGATCAATCGAAGAGGGTGGGAATCATGACAACTGTCGAACAAGTGCTTGCGGTAAAAGGACCCGACGTTATCGTCGCCTCTTCAAGCACAACCGTCTTGGAAGCGGCGAAACTAATGTCCGAAGCAAACGTCGGGTCTGTTGTTGTCCGAGAGGAGGGGCAGGTTCTCGGGATATTCACCGAGCGAGACCTTCTGCGCCGTGTGGTAGCCCACAAGAAGGACCCCTCACAGATCCAGCTTCAGGAGGTAATGTCCTCTCCGGTCAAGATCTGCCGCCTTAACGATGACATCAGAGACTGCGCCGAAGAGCTCACCAGGACGCACATACGTCACCTAGCCGTCATCGAAGACGGTGCGCTGGTCGGGTTGATCAGCTTCCGCGATGTGTTGACTACGCAAGTTCACAATGCGGAAAGACGCACTGAACCTGTCTAAGAGCTCCCAGACGCAGAAAACTAGCGACGCTTGGGAGACGCCGCTCTGCAGTGCCGGCAGAAAGGCCCGCGATCCGAAGTTGCTCGAACGGCCTCTGCGAGCACTACAAAGGCGCCGCCCACCTCAGGACTCCGCCTTAAGCGGTCGACTCATCAGTTCCAAGATCGCATCCCGCACAGATCTTCCGGCAAAAAGCACACTATGGACAGCCTGGGTAATCGGCATTTCCACGTCCAGGCGATCAGCCAGCTCGACCACGCTTACCGTAGTAGCAACACCTTCAACGACCGAATTCGTCCGTGCGAGGGCCTCCTGGACAGTAAGGCCCTTGCCAACGGCCTCGCCGAACGATCTGTTTCGCCCAACCGGCGATACGCATGTAGTAACCAGGTCGCCGAATCCGGCCAGGCCGGCAAATGTCTCCGGACGGGCCCCAAGCGCCACACCCAAACGAGTTATCTCGGCTAGCCCGCGCGTCAGCAGCGATGCCTTGGCATTGTCCCCTGCGGCCAGGCCGTCTAGAATTCCTGCGGCAATAGCAATAATGTTCTTGGTCGCCCCGGCCGCTTCCACGCCAATCATATCGGCGTTGGTATAAACCCGGAAATAAGGCCGGCTGAAAAGATGTTGAATGTGTTCTGCAAGGTCTGAATCCGCTGACGCCACCGTCACCGTCGTTGGAAGCTTATGGGCCACTTCCGGAGCAATACAAGGCCCTGAAAGTGCCGCAACGGCCCTGGGTGAATCTGTGGAACTGTCCAACACATCCAATACGATCTGCGTAGGTCGCAACAGCGTCTTGTTCTCGATGCCCTTCGCCACTGAGCAGATGGGCAGCCCAGACGAACAATGGTCTCTAACCTTGTCCCACCACCAACGTACAAATTGCGTCGGAACGGCCTGGACAGCCAAGTCCGCATCCTCAAGAGCTCTGGCGGCCTCACAGACGACCTCTACGTTTTCGGGGAGCCGACATCCCGGCAGGAATCGCCGGTTCTCCCTGCTTTGGGCAAGGGATTCGGCGGCATCGGGGAACGCCGACCAGAGGCGAACAGTGTGGCCGTTCTCCGCAAGGAGAATCGCACAAAGACTACCCATCGCACCGTCGCCGATTATGGCAATTTTCTGCTTCATGTCCGACAACCCTATCGCCGGTTTCCGCATCTGTCCAGCGGTTATGCGAGGCCCCCGGCCAACATTCGCGCCTGGGTAGTTGCCTAGCCAGCGAAAGCCCCTAAAATGCTAGGTCTACGGCCCGATGCGTATAAGGACTAACGATGACCGAGGAGTTCTTCACAGAACAACTGCCCAACGGGATGACACTGTTGGGCCAGCGAATGGAGCAGGTGGCCTCGACGGCCCTGGTGTTCTTAGTCCCAGGCGGCGCTTCCCACGATCCTACCGGTGCGGGCGGAGCGGGTGCGATTGCATGCGAATGGTCCCTGCGCGGTGCCGGCGACCTCAATACTCGCCAACTCAATGACGCCTTGGATTCATTGGGCGCTCAGCATCATGAGATGCCCGAAAGTGAACATTTGCGGTTCTCAGCGACCCAGCTCGGGCGGAATCTGCCCGAAGTTCTTGAGATCTACGCCGAGATAATTCGCCGTCCCCGCCTTGAGGACACTACCTTCGACCCGTCAAGGTCCCTGGCACTCCAGGACCTAGCTTCGCTGGAAGATGAACCTGCCAACAAATGCAACGTGCTGCTGCGCGAGAAGTTCTATCCCATGCCCCTCGGTCGTTGCGTCTATGGCGATGTTGAGTCCTTGCAGCGGATGAAGCCCGATGAGGTCCGCCGGCACGTTCGGGAACAACTCAACCCTCACGGCACCATCCTGGCCGTTGCCGGCAACATTGACTGGGAGAGAATTCGTAATCTCGCCCATGAGCACTTCGGAGACTGGACCGCACAGACACCCGAACAAGTGACCACACAGCAAGCCGTCAGCGGCAGCACTCACGTCGGCAAGGATTCCCACCAAGTGCACATAGCAATAGCCCACAAATCCGTCCCGCTGAAGGATCATCGTTACTATGCTGCTCGCCTGGCCGAGGCCGTGCTTTCCTGGGGAATGGGGTGTCGGCTTTTCACGGAGGTCCGCGAAAAACGCGGCCTTGTCTATCACGTCTCAAGCAGTTACCACACATTGAAGGATCATGCTGGCATGTTCACATACGCCGGGACGCGCCCGGAAGTAGCACAGCAAACTCTCGAAGTGACGGTCGGGGAGCTGCGACGACTGGCCGAAGGGATCGAACCAACCGAACTGAAAAGGGCAAAGACGCAACTCAAAAGCGCGCTGGTTTTACAGGGAGAATCAAGCGCCGCCCGCGCAAACGCGCTGGCCAGCGATTTCTACCACCTCAGACGCCTGCGGACCCTTGAAGAAATATCCGACGCAATCGAATCCGTCACAGTCGAACAGGTTGTCTCGTACCTGAAGGCGTATCCCGCAGCCGACTTGACGATTCTTGTCATCGGACCGGAACCTTTGGACACAGCGACCGTGCAAGAACAGTAACGATGGAGTTTAAGAGAGCTCAACTCGATAACGGCCTGACTATTATCGCAGAGGTCAATCCATCTGCGGCATCGATGGCAGCGGGCTTCTTCGTGCGCACAGGAAGCCGTGATGAGACGCCCGAGGTATCCGGTGTGAGCCACTTCCTCGAACACTTGGTCTTCAAGGGCACGGACCGGCGAACCGCATTCGACGTCAACCGCGAATTCGACGAAATGGGCGCAAACTACAACGCGGCCACTTCCGAAGAGAACACCGTCTACTACGCGGCCGTGCTGCCGGAGTTCCAAACCCAGGTTCTCGACCTCCTGTGCGACTTGATGCGTCCGTCGCTGCGAAAAGAGGATTTTGATCTGGAAAAAGGGGTTATTCTGGAGGAGATCGCCTTATACGAAGACCTCCCGAGCTTCCGCGTCTACGACAAACTTATGTCGGAGCATTTTGCGGGCCACCCACTGGGCAACAATATCCTTGGGACCACAGAGTCCATCAAAGGTCTCCGCGCCGAAGACATGCGGGTTTGCTTCAACCGCCAATATTCACCAAACAATATCGTGGTCGTCGGAACAGGCAATCTCGATTTCGATCAGTTTGTGGATGGAGTTGCTCGAGGGTGCGCATCCTGGCAGCCTTGTAGGACCGCCAGACAGACACCTGATGCACCTGGCAGCGGGACGGAGAATATAATTCATGACCCCAAGGTGTCTCGAGAACACATTGGCTTGATATCTGCTGCTCCGAGCGCACAGGACGACGCCCGCTACGCGGCAGAACTGTTGGCGACAATCGTAGGTGACGCCACCGGCAGCAGGCTCTTTTATGCATTGGTGGACCCGGCCGTCGCAGACGAGGCAACGATGGCGTACCGTCCCTTGGATGGGGCAGGCGCATTTTACACCTTCATCTCTGCTGAACCAGAACAAGCCCGCAAAGCGGCCCAAATCGCAAGGACTGAGTTCGACAGATTCGTCAAGGATGGACCAGGCGAATCGGAGATGGGCGCCGCTAAGAACAAGATCGCTTCAGCAGCTACCATCAAAGGCGAGTTGCCTATGGGAAGACTCGCCGCAGTCGGAGGCGACTGGGTCTATCGCAAACAGTACATCCCACTTGGCGAGCAGATAGATATGCTATTCGCCGTAACAAGAAACGACGTTGCGAATCTGGCCCGGCAATACAATCTAACGGCGACGACCACATTGGCATTGGGGCCTTTGAAGGATCTATGACACACCAAAGGCCAACTCGCCCCGCCGCAGAATTGGAGGACCTTGCTGGTAAAGAGGTCACCGTCGTCGGGCTAGGCCGATTCGGCGGCGGAATCTGTGTGACCCGTTGGCTCTGGGCCCAAGGCGCAAAGGTCACCGTTACGGACATTGCCGAACCATCAGAGCTAATCGAGTCGGTCAAGGCCCTCAAGGGGCTTGACGTTACGTTTCATTTGGGCCGTCACGACGAGCAAGATTTCCTTGAGGCAGAATTGCTCGTCGTCAATCCCGCTGTACCGAAGGATATCCCTGAGCTTCTGGCCGCCGAGTCTGCAGGCATTAGGCGCACCAGCGAGATCAATCTCTTCATGGAGCGTTGTTGCGCAGAAGTCATAGGCGTGACCGGCAGCGTCGGCAAATCCACGACAGCCGTCATGATTGGTGCAATTATGGAATCCCATCGTAAGACTCACGTCGGCGGCAACATTGGTCGAAGCTTGCTGCGGGACTTGCCACAGATTCGCCCCGACCACGTCGTAGTACTGGAGCTGTCCAGCTTCCAGCTTGAAGATTTGCCACTCATCGGCATAAGCCCGCACATAGCCGTGGTCACGAACATCTTACCCAATCACCTGGACCGGCACGGAACTATGGAAGCATACGCCGAGGCCAAGAAGAACATATTTCGATTCCAAACCGAAAACGATATGCTGATACTTAACCGCACATGCCCTTCGTCGGTGAAATGGGCCGACGAAGCGCCCGGCCACGTCAAGTTGTTCGACCCGCACGACCGACCGTTCCCGCTATCCGTTCCCGGGCCGCACAACCAGGCAAACGCTCAGGCCGCCTGGGCCGTTGCAGAACGGTTTGGGATACCCCGAGAATCTACCTCCCAGGCCCTGTCAGCGTTTGCGGGGCTCGACCATCGCTTGCAGTTTGTTATCGAATCCGAGGGGGTCAAGTACTACAACGACTCCAAATCAACCACACCAACCGGTGCCGTTGCCGCTCTTGGTGCCTTCGAGGCCGGGAAGATAATCATCATCGCAGGCGGATATGACAAGGGGCTCGACTTCGATCAACTCGGTGAGGTGATGGCCCAGCGGGCTAAAGCGGTAATCACCATGGGGGCTACTGCACGTAAGATTCTTGCGGCGGTGCAGCGGCATTCGACCGGCCGGTGCCCAAGTTCAATAGAAGTGAAGGATCTTTCAGAAGCGATATCACAGGCCAGGAAGCTCACCGACAGCGGCGATGTCGTAGTCTTGTCGCCGGCTTGCGCAAGTTACGATACATTCAAGAATTATGAAGAGCGAGGACAACTGTTCGTAAGACTAGTCAAGCAATACGCCCCAGGGTCGCGAAGCTAAACGGTCAACTCGACGCTCAGGCCAAGCAAGTCGGCGTATCGTTTCCGAATAGGCTCCACTTCGGCCTCGACGAACTCGTCAACCTGCTGTGGCGCCCGTCCGACAAATGTTGCCGGATCCACCATCTTCTTGATATCTACGTTCGCAAATACCTTGTCGGCCTTGAGCCGCTCGATTAAATCATTCGCTCGGCCGTGCTTCTTCACTTGCTCTGCAGCGGCCAAGCTATGCTTGCGAATCCGCTCATGCACCTTCTGACGGTCACCGCCAGCCGTAACCGCCGCCATTAGGATGTTCTCGGTCGCCATGAACGGCAGCTCGGCGGCGGCATTGGAAGCAATCACAGCCGGGTAAACCACCAGACCGCGGGCAACGTTCAACGTAATCCGCAGCATCGCGTCGGCGGCCAGAAACGATTCAGGAATTGCGAGCCGCTTGTTGGACGAATCGTCCAGCGTCCGTTCGAGCCATTGTTCGGCAGCAGTGTGCAAGGGGCTTGCGGAGATGTCCATCAACCATCGGGCAAGGCCTGTAGCACGCTCCGTACGCATCGGGTTGCGCTTATATGCCATTGCGCTGGAACCAACCTGCGATGTCTCGAACGGCTCTTCGATCTCTTTGCAATGCGCCAACAGGCGAATGTCGTTGCAGAACTTATGGACGCTTGCCCCAATACCTGCCAAGCTCTGCACGATCGCGGCATCGACCTTGCGGCTATAGGTCTGACCGGTCACGCAAGCGATTTTTTCAAATCTCATCTTCTCGGCAACCATACGGTCGAGCTTCTTGACCTTCTCATGATCGCCGTCGAACAGCGACAGGAAGCTCGCCTGCGTACCCGTGGTGCCCTTGACCCCCCGAAATTCCAGGTTATCAAGGCGGTATTCCAGCTCGTGTAGATCACGGATGAAGTCCGCGCACCACAGGGCGGCACGTTTACCGAGCGTCGTCATCTGGGACGGCTGAAAGTGCGTATACCCCAGGCACGGAACGTCCCGATGCTTCTTGGCAAAGCTCGCCAAGGCGTCCATAACATTGACCAACAGACCAAGGACGATCCTCATCGCCTCGCGCATCAGGATCAGGTCCGTGTTGCATCCGACAAACTGGCTCGTAGCGCCCAGATGTATAATCGGCCGCGCTTTGGGGGCGGCGTCGCCAAACGTGTAGATGTGCGCCATGACGTCGTGGCGGAACTTTTGCTCATACTGCCCGGCCTTGGCGAAGTCAATATCATCGAGGTGCTGCGATATCTGTCGGATCTGCACGTCGCTGATCCCCAAGCCCAGCTGCTTTTGTGCCTCCGCCAAAGCCAGCCACAGGCGCCGCCAGGTTGAGACTTTGCGCTGATCGCTGAACAGTTCGCGCATCTGTCGCCCTGCCCAACGCGTCTCGAACGGGCTTACGTACGTCGATTCCCTGGCGTCCATAGCGGCCAAAGTGTACCAGCTTCCGGCCTAGATGTCATCCGTGATAAGCCAAAAACGACGTATCCCTCGGGCAGCCCGTAAGCTGCGATCTGCCGGCAACCGTTTTGCGCGCGCAGCGGCGCAGCGACGCAAGGCAGATGCGGCGAAAAAACAAAAAACTTTTTCCCTTCACATGCACAACACTTACGGTCCTAGCCTTCCCAAAACACTCCTTCTTGCGCGCTCAAAACGCGTCACGGGGGTAAGGGTGAGGAGAAAAGCGATGCCCTTCGATCTTGCGAACTTCGGTGACCCTAATCTTGACGTCGACTATGTGACATATCTTGTCGACGAAAAGTCCAACGATACCGCCAGCCGGCACGGCCAGCTGTGGGACTACTTTCGCAACCCCATGACTCCCGCGGTCGGTTTGGCTGCCGGTGCACTAAATGCCAACAGTAGACCTTACTTCCAAGCCCAGGAAGTCGGCCTCCCGGCACGTATCACAGGTATAGAACGCACCAACTGCCTTGGAGAGCAATTGGTCGACCTGCGACGAAAAGAAGTCGTAATCGAAAACGACATCGCCTGGCGGGTCAACACTATGGTGGACTTCCTTTTCGGTAAGCCCATAACAATCCGTTCCGCTGCTTCGGATCCGAGCCTAGCAGAGACTATCGAAAAGGTCGTCGAGGCCATGCTCAACGCCAACGGAGGGACCAGTTTGCTGCAAGAGATGGCACTGCTGGGGGCAGTATACGGATTTGTTGACATCGCGCTTAGAACACCGGCCGGCCCAGCCGAAAAACACCTCCCCTCAACTCCACACCTCGAACAGCTCTCCACCTCCGGCTCCCGACCGCAACAAACGGCTGGCCGGCCGGTCACTCCAGAAAAAGGCGCTCTTGGTGCCTCTAAGGCCGCGCCAATCGAGGATGGACAACCGGACCCGAAGGTAGATCGGTCTAAAACCCACAAACAGCGAGCCGTAACGATGGCTGGTAAGCTGCACTTAGAGACCATTGAAGCTCCTCGGGTCCTGCCCATCCTTGACGAAGATAACTACCGCCGCACCAGATACTGGTTGCAGCGATTTCATAAGCATCCGGCTCGCCTTACAGATCAGAAGCGTTCGTGGCTTAACCTCGGTCGTCCCAGGCGGCGTGGTGCAGGCTCTGCCCGCGTGGAGGTCGTCCAGATAATCGGCCCCAACTGGTGGCAGCGTTACGAAGACAGGATCCTCGTCACCGAAGGACCCAATTCGCTGGGCAAGCTGCCCATCGTGCACATACAAAACGTCGCGACGCCGGGCTCCTACGAAGGTCTAAGTGACGTCGAGCCCCTCATCTCACTTCAAGATGAGCTGAACACCCGACTGTCAGACCGGGCCAACAGGGTTACTTACCAGTCCTTCAAGATGTACCTGGGCAAGGGCATCGACGACTTCCTGGAACGCCCGGTGGGACCCGGCCAGATGTGGGCTACTCACAACATGGACGCCAGTATTGAGGAATTCGGAGCAGACAGCGGCTCACCCAGCGAAGATGCTCACATCGAGCATATCCGCCAAGCCATGGATAAGATCTCCGCTGTGACACCCCTGGCGGCCGGGCTGATACGGGGTAATGTAGGTCACCTCACCAGCGCTACCGCGCTAAAGGTCCTAATGAGCGGACTACTGTCCCGGACAGCCAAGAAAAGGCTCACGTACGGCGCAGGTTTGCAACGGGTCGTCGATCTGGCACTTGAGTGGCTGAATCTAACCGGTGTACTGCATACCAAAACCGAAGATCGACAAATAGAAATCCACTGGCAAGATCCACTTCCAATTGATGAAAGCGAAAAGCTCCGAAACGCGCAGATTAAATCGCAACTTGGTGTGCCAAAGGAGCGCATCCTTGCGGAACTTGGCTACGAGAGTCGAATCGCCACGGATGCGGACGAGTAGACACCAGAAAGGGCAGAATATGTCGGAACAACACTCAGAGACGCCCGAAGAGACCGAATCGCGCACCAGCGGCAGCAAGCTCGTCCCAGTAAGCGAGTCAATCAAGTATCGCAAGCGCGCACAGCAAGCCGAAAGCCAGTCCCAAGAAACCGAGCAGCAGCTCAAAGAAGCCCAGAAGCAGCTCCATGATCACCAAGAACAGCTGGCCACAGCCGAAGCACAAAGAGATGAGGCGAGGTTACAGCTGACCGTAGCCGAGAATCGCTTGATCGCCGAACGCATGTTGAGCGAATCAGGGGTAGTAGATATTGAAACCGCCTCCCTGCTGCTTTCCAAAAGGCTCAACATATCCGACCAGCTCCCCCAGGAAACCCTCGTCAGAAGTGTGGAGCAGCTACTGCTGGACAAGCCCTTCCTGCGAAACACAAACAACGTTTCGCTCCCTCCTAAGACGGCCTCGGCGAAGGGAGTGCTTGCGGCAACCGCAGCACAACTGGCCGAGGCGGCCGATCAGGCCATCCGGACAGGCGACCGCCGAGACGTGGCGGAGTATTTACGCTTAAGACGTCAAACAGCAACACACTGAACCCAACTCATTCAGGAGTACACGTATGTCTTTTACCGGTAAAGCAACCTATTCGGCAGGCTCCACGCTGCCAGAGATCGCAGAGGACGTATCCGATATCGTCAGCATCATCTCACCATACGAGACGCCGCTGTTGGATCACCTTGGCGACGCGCCCAGGCCGGCGGCCAGCACTTACCACGAGTGGCTGGAAGATGAGCTGTTGCCCAATAAGGACGCTCTGGACGGCACGCCCGCCAACCCCACAACGGATACGGTCCTGACCGTTGATAATGAAGATCGCTTCCGTATTGGCGATCAGGTGCGACCAGACGGTAGCAGCGAATTGCTGCTGGTGACCGCCACCGACTCGGGCAGTAGCACTATCACAGTAACCCGCGGGTACGGCGGAACGACGGCTGAAGCACTGGGCGACAATCAGGTCCTGCATATCCTCGGAAACGCCGCCCTGGAAGGTGATGATGCGCCTTCGGCACGCTTCACAAACCGTGTCCGCAGGGGTAACTGGACACAGATCTTCACGGCGTCGGTCCGCGCCAGCGGCTCGGACCTAGCGGTTCGCAAGCTGTCCGTCACCGACGAATTGGACTACCAGAAACAAGAGCGGCTGCGGGAGCTGCTGCGGGACTTGGAAAACACCGTGATAAGCGGCACCAGCCCGTCCAGCAACCCGCAAGGCTCTGATACGGTTCGCAGGACGATGAACGGCGTCATTCCAACTCTGACGACCAACATCTTCGAGCCGAACGTCGATGGGTTCCCCACCGACACAGATCTCACTGAAGCCCAGCTCAACCTGGCACTTCGCTTAGTCTGGGAGCAGGCATCCAGCCGGATCGATACGATCGCGGTCAACGGCTACCAGAAGCGCCGGATCAATTCCTTCATCACGTCCAGCCAAAGCTACGGCCCGAACGACACAGCCTTCAAGAATCTGGTCAGCGTCTATGAAAGTGATTTTGGCGTCTGCCGTGTGGTCCTGTGCCGCGCCGTACCGGCTGACAGCATCCTGCTGTTGGACAGCTCGCGAGTCAACGTCCTGCCGCTAGCCGGACGTAGCTTCCAGTACAAGCCCTTGGCAAGCTCGGGCGACTATGAAGCCGGTGAAGTCATCGGCGAGTACACGTTGGAGTTTCGCAACGAAAACGCTCACGGAATGATCGTCGGTCTGGACACCGACTGAACCTAATCCCGGCGCGAAGCGCCGGGCCAGCCCCGCCATCCGTTGCCATCCGTAGATAACCTGGCAGGCGGGGCGAGCCCAGCGTTTTAAAAAACCTGAGAGGAACAGCATATGAGCAACCATTGCCAAGACAGAGACCTGCTGAGCATTGAACCCGGCATCTTCATAAACGCCGGCTTTCCGGGACAGGAGCTGTCCTCCGGAACAGATGGTGCTATCAGCGGAACAACGTTCACTTCGCAAGGCAGCAATTTCACAGCGGCAAAGGTCCAAGCGGGAATGGTCCTGAGCACGTACACCACCACATCCGCCGAAGGCAAAAGCTTTGAGATTACCTCGATCGATTCAGGCACAACGTTGACAATCTCGGTGCTTCGTGCCGACTGTGACGACGAACTCATACCACCGCCGAGCGGAAGCAATCTTCGGTTCTATGTGCGAACGTTCGGACCACAGATTCAGAGCGTCTCGACGACCCTTTCGGAAAAACTAAGGCAAATGGCTGAAGTGGCCGGCATAAGCACCGCCGACTTCGCCGACTCGGCCCAGTTGCGGATCACCACAGCACACGGAGTTCTGGCGTCCATCTTTCTGGCCTGTGCAGAAAACGCCGCCGCCTTCGACGCCAATTAGATCAAGGCTGAGTACTACCGGGACCAGTTCCGCAAGCTCCAAATCCAGCTGCGACTCGTCGTCGACAGTGACGGCGACGGCACGGCCGAGCAAATTCGAACACTGGGCAATGTAACCTTGCGAAGGACTTAGACAGTGGATTCGACCGCCAGCGAAATCTTGAAGCATCTTGCCCAGACGCTTCGCAACACGGGCACCTTTGCACAAGTGACACTCGGAGGCAGCGAGTCAACCACTATGGTCCCTCGGTCCCGCGTTGTCTGCGAAGCCCAAGACGAGTTTGCAACCGATGACACTCCAGGGTCGCGGTGGGTCCGTCTTCGGATCCGTGTGACCGTGCGAACGCGCTCTTCCGACGCCGCCGAAGCTGCCACGAGAGTCCTTGATTTGTGCAACGACGCCGCCGAGTCACTCCTCGTAGACCCCTACCGCGGACAACGATGCCGTGACCTGCCTATTGGTCCGGCTACGGAGATCTCTCGCTGCACGATCTCCAGCGATGTCCGCCGGCCGGAGGCTAAAGCAAGCTTTGCCGTGAACTGTCATTTCGAGATCGAGGAGGGCGAGTAATGGGTCGATACAGTCGCATCGAGTCTGTCACGTTCGGCCAAACCTCCCTGCCCCTGCCGCTGTCTGTCCGATTATCCAGGCGTACAGAGGCCATGCCCTCGGCGAGCAATAATGACATCTTTGTCACGAGCGTCCAAGTAGACCCAGTTATGGTTGCCGCCGAAGTGCGATTTCGAGACACGTCCGCAGCGGAGGGCCTGTCACTGGGGCAACAGGGAGATCTGTCTTTCACGACAGGGCCAACACAAAGCGGTCAGGCGCCTCGAGAGATAACTCTCGCCGGTGCGGTTCTCGTTGCCGTTGACCTGATGTACGAACAAGGCGCGGTGGCAACGGCAACAGCCAAGTTTGTCGCCGAGGCAGACAGCGGTAGTGCAGATCCATTCTCCTCGGAGGAAGTGGAATGAGTTCACTTGACGGGCAAAACCTCTTTGGGTCCGGCCCACATTCCCTTCAAGAAGGAGCATGGGACAGGGCTCTTCTGCGCCGAGGATTCGCCGGCGTACACGGCGAGCTAGTCCTTGATCTGGGCCTGCGCTCGCGTGACATCGAACAAAACGGGCGACTTCAAGCTGTCTCCGCCGACGATCTTCGTACGTTGATAACCCAAATCGAAGGATTCGTCGACGGACAAGAGCACCTGTTGGTTGGAAACTTCGGTCAGACGTACTTGCGCGTGGTCCTTGAGCAATTCAAGCCGACGACCCCCATCAAGCTGGGCCGCGGCTATTGGTGCGAATACACGATCCACTACCGACAACTGCCATGACAAACAACTTCACAGTAGAAAACATAACCCACCTTCGAGCTGCTCCACTGGAAGGCTCTGGCGGCTGGCGAATCTCTTTCGCCTCGGACAACACCGGCATGTATCACCAGATGTATGCAAACGGTGAGTTAGTCGCTCACTCAGACACCATCGAACAGAGAGATTTTCTGCTGGATTCCGAAGTCTGTCCCTGCCAGATCGTCATTACCGCGGTCGATGAGGCCCTCCGCAGCATCGATATCTCCGAGTACCTGCCCGAGGCGATTAAGAAACCGGATTGGGTTTACGAAGCACTGTTCGTTCGCTCCATCAAGCATCCCACAGGTTCCAAAGTCGCACTGATGGGCGACCACGCAACTGGACAGTTCGATTCCGCTCCTCTGTACCAGCGGGAGATCTGGCCGCGATGGGCGGTGCGATGGGGATGGGGGGAAGATCCCTTCGGCCGAGGGGGATCTGGCTTCGACGGAACCGGCGCGCCGGGGTTGGGCAAAGGAGCGTTCGGAGCTGGACTGTTCGGCATGAACACAGATGTTATGATCATCGCCGTGCCGCTCAAGGAGCAAGGTACACACCAGCTTAAGCTCCGGACGATTTCGCAAGACAACCAGCAGGAGGAGATCAGCCTCGACAGCGTCACCATCTGGCCACCGCCACAGCCGCCTTCATCACTAGAAATAACCGCATACGACAGCGAAACAGGCACTTTGACCCTTCAGATCACGTGAGGTCCGCAAATGACTGAGACTTATCCATCCGATGCCGATTTGAACGCACTATCCGGCACTACAGACGGCGAGCAGGACGTACTCTTTGTCCCTATCGGCGAGTCCCCCTACTACACCAGCTTCTATAAGATGCTCTACCGGCTTCTGGACGTGGCACGGCGAGCCGGCGACCTGCGGGTCTACAAGGACGGCGATCTGACGTTCGGCGTGAAGGGCGGAAAGTACGTCAACGGCGATTCGACCATCAACTACGCCGGTGCGACCGAACAGTCGCTGACCAACAACCAGACCAACTACATCTACCTGACCTCCGCCGGGACACTGACCAAGAACACCACGGGGTTTCCAGTGCCCTCGGTCACGCCCCACATCCCGTTGGCGACGATCGTGACGGCCAGCGGCTCATACGACCACGCTGATATAACGGACTATCGCGGCCGGGGGCTCTGGAGTGTCTGCGGTGCTGCGGGCAGGGATGTCAATGCACTTGACTGGCAAGAATCGGTAAAGGATCGCGACCTGACCGCCCCGCCGGGATCGCCGTCGCTTGGAGACCGCTACATCGTCGCCGCCGGAGGATCGGGAGACTGGAGCGGCCTGGACGGGCACATCGTCGAATACAACGGGACCTCCTGGACGGACATAACGCCCACGGAGGGGGCCCTGACCCTCGTAGAGGACGAGGACATCCTTGTCGGCTACAACGGCTCGGCCTGGGTGGACCTCGGGTCGCTCGCCAACATCCGCGACCTGACAGACGGCGGGAACGCCGACAGCCTGCACACACACGCCACGGCCGGGATCGAGAACAACGCCGTCACCGCCCCCAAGATCGCCGACGGTGCGGTCCTGGCAGCCGCCCTCGGCTACGCCGACGACGCAGTCGTCGTCGTCCAACACGGAGCCAACGCCGTCGCCAGCGGGACAAACCTGATCGCCGCCTACACCGCCGCAGAGTCTCTTACCCCCGGCGGGGCCGCCCTGGCCGCCGACAACCGCGCCGCCGTGATCGTCCCGCCCGGTAAATACGACCTGGGATCTTCCAGCTTGGTCCTGGACACCGACTACATCGATATCATCGGCTCCGGCGTTGCTCGCTACATTCGCAAGACGGCGGTAGTTTGGGTGAACAACTCGATACACAGTGGCGACCCTATGGCGTCGTCGGTCAATTCGATCACGCTGACGAATGGCGAGCTGCTGGGGCCGGATACGATCATTACGTCCACAGGGACGGTTGTAAACGTGACCTGCGACTCCCTGTTGCTTTGCGGTCTGAGCATTGTCGGGACTTCCGGCTCGTCAGAGGGAATCAAGATCGACACGGCTGGCAAGTGCGACGAGGGCCGCTTCGTCGATATAGCCGTCACGCTACCGAACGCAACCGACCAGGCGATCGGGGCCGGTGGGACCAACAAGGACATCGCCGCCCACTTTGAGCATTGCTTCAGTGGCTCGAAGATGCTTGTCGCGGCCAGTGGCGAGATCAGCGGCGATGCTGTCGATTGTACTGGCGCCGCCGGTAGCTTCGCGGCAACAACGCTCAGCGGTAGATTCATGTCCTGTCTTGGGGCGGGCGAATCGTTTATCGGGACACTGAGCGGTAGCTTTGCCGAGTGCGTCGGCCATGATGGCTCGTTTGAGGATGATTGCTCCGGGACGTTCATTCGCTGCTGTGGGAGTGTACGGGCCTTCGCGGGTGCTGCTGGTGGTGCAACAGCCAGCGGTACATTTGAGTGGTGCTACGGCGATGATAACAGCTTCGCGGGGCAATCTACTGGTCTAGCATCCGGTGTGTTCCGGTACTGCATCGGCGGGGACAATGCATTTGGTGGCGCAGGCGGTACTGCAAGTGGGGAGTTCTGGAATAGCCGCGCCGGGGCTTCTGTATTTGGTGGCGCAGGCGGTACTGCAAGTGGGGAGTTCTACCTATGTATCGCTAACCAGCGATCCTTCGGCGGGCATGACGACGGGACGGCCTCTGGCAAATTCGTCGACTGCGAGGCCGGCGACCGATCCTTCGGCGGAGGCGGAACTGCCTCCGGGACCTTCTACCGCTGCGTCGGCGGTGCAAGCTCGTTCGGGGGCTATTATGAGGCCTGCACGCCCAACGCCCTTGCTTCGGGAACCTTTGTCGATTGCATCGGCGGCTCGTGCAGCTTCGCTGGACAGAATAACAGCGGGACATCGGCCAAGATGATCCGTTGCCGTCTAACCGGCTCCGGATCCGGCGTGATCTACTGGCAAGGCCTTATGGTCGGTTGCGAGATCGAGGTCATCTCCGACGAAGGAAACGGCCAACCGGACGCCGTATATGTCACCGGTGCGGCCCGCCTCTACAACAACATCCTAATCGCCACCGGCGCGGCGAAGAGCGTAAACGCCGCCGGGGCCCAGTCCGTCAAAATGGCCGGTAACATCGCCAACGCCGCGACGGGCGTCAACATAACCAATACACTCCTGGCCACCGGCTCCCACGACGCCGCCGCCAACGTAACCGACTCCAACGTTACCTTATAAGGGACCTTACCATGACACCGGAACCAATCACGGTTGACACGATCATAACCCACACGGAGACGGACACCGTCCAGAAGGACGGGACCAAGGCCATCCGCCAAACAACGGAGGCCTTCACCACAGCCGATGAGCTCCAGGCCTTCATCGACACATGCGACGCCCAGATAGCCGCCCTTGACGCTCGCCACCTTGCCCCGCTTCGAGTCCGAAAGGCCACGCTCCAGGCCAAGCTCGACTCCCTGGCGTAAGGAGGCCACCCCCATCGCCGCCGGCGATCGACTGATGGTTGAGGTGCGGACCTCGGTCCAAGAAACCGGGGATGAGAACTCCGTATACGCCGAGCTTGGCTCCATCGGAATGCAACTAGATATCAAGGGATGAGATAAGCAGAAACTAGGCATCGATGACCATTCTACACCATATTGACAATGAGGTACCCGGCTTTGGCGAATGGACCGACGTGGTTCAAGGAAACTCGACGATCATCCAGTCCGAAGCCGCGACCTTTCCCGAACGCGGCTCCGTGGGTCTTCGCCTAACGACGGACGGCGACATCGCATACACTCGAAAGAACACTGGGCATACAATTCCACCAGACGGCGACCTGTACTTAGGTTTCTGGAAACACGTACAACAGCGTGGTGGCTCCGGCTCAATCTCGCCGGCTTCGGTGGAGACGGCCGCGGATCTCCTTACCTATTACGACCTCTACTCCGATGGATCATCCAAATTCTACGGCCGCAAAGATGATTCGGGCGACGTTTACGTCGATTCAGGATCGATCCAGGCAACACCAAAGACAGGACGTTGGTACTATGTCGTAGTCCGGATCCATCGAGCGGCCACGAACACGAGCAGCGATGGATCATACACGTTCTGGGGCGACGGGGCGCAGATAAGCCACCTCGCCGGAGTGGATAACTACGACCGATGCGACGGAACGATCTCGGTCAGGATAGGGGCATCCGTCCATTACTCGGCCGGGTTTACCATCGATTACGACGAGATCAAGATCGCAACGAGTTATCCCGAGCCATTCGTACCGACACCGACCAACGAATACCCCTGCCCCGTGCGGACGGTCGTGCTGTACCGTAAAGGGTCCGACGATTCGTGTGTGTTCGCCGACTACTGCGTCGAGAAGCTCACCATCCCCAGGGCCAACCTGATTCCCCTTACTAATGCAGTCGGCGATGAGTCCCTCGCCGACGACACTGCCTACAACACTCAGATCAAAGCCCCCATCGACGACTACTTCGCCCTCAACCCCACCGTGGCAGCCAACTGTATGTGCTTTCTGCTGGGCTATGGCGTACCGGGTTATTCTACACACAACAGCAAGAAGCACTCGGTAGCAAGCTGGCTGATGGCTTATGGCGGCAGCACGACAAGTCCCCAAACCAATCCGTTGTATGGGCCAGAAACAGGTTCGCCGATAGGCCGAATCAGCGTAAGCAACATGCGAACGGCAGGGGTATATCTGGCCACACGGATTGACTCCGATACGTTGGCGAACGCCAAAGCGATCCTGGATGCCTCTGTGACCGTCTCCGCACTGTCGGTTCTTGAGAGCAACGACAAGCTCTACAGCAACGATTCAGACTACAAGGCCTCCTTGCCATGCCAACACCTGCGGATATTGACATCTGGACTGGGTCAGTTTGCCAACGACGCGTTTGTCTGGGGTGATACGGCCACGCCCAGCTTCGGCACAGGCGGCAGCCGAGTAGCCTTCGTCGACACCAGCACCGATGCTGCGGATTCGCTGCGGGCAGGATCCGCCGCCTGCTACAGTGCCTTGTGTAACGACTACGCCGGCGCACTGGGAAGCTCCGATACGGCCGATACGTTTGACGCCGAGAGCTTCTTCGAGATGTTGCGGGTCGGCGGGACATTCGCCGAGGCCTGCGCAGTGGCAATCGCTAGCCTAAGGTACACGGCCTGTCCGGCCGGTTCACCGTTGATGACGATCAGTTTCTGCAAGAGCGGGTTCAACATCTACCACGCCACGGGCGGCCCGGAAGATATGAACTGGACCGAACCAGTCGCTTACGCACGGCCCGACCCTCAGTCCAAGCAAATACCCCTATCCTTGGCACCGGGACAGAAGCATGTCTTGGGGGCACGAGCCGTATCCGAAGGCGGAATCGAAGAGCAAAACACGCACGTCATAGCATACGCCGAAGCAGATTCTAACGGCGATCTGCTACCAGTTCCGCTGGGGCGACCAAGCCAGACTACGGTAAAGGTCTTGCCCGATGGTTCCGTAGTCGTGGGGTTTTCCTATGACAAACCTTTGGGCTTTGCGGCGCCAGCGGAATTCCAGGTGTTCACTGACAACGGAACCGGCGAACTGAATCTACAGACCCCCGCGTGTACAGTCCCGTTCAGTCGACCTGATCAGACGGACTTCGAGGTTGTTGTGTCGGTTTCGACATTCCCGGCCAGATTCGCTGTACGTGCCCGAAAAGGCGAGCAAAACGGACCACTAGGTCAAATGATCTCCGTCCATACCCCATCACCATCAGTGCCCCAGTTACTATGAGGAGCTAGCAGATGCCCTCGCTTAGACTGGCATCATTACCTGAAGCTGCAACGACCATCAAATGTCGCCTTGCGCGAGTATACGTCGACGGCCAGCAACGGCGGGACCTGGTGGTCCTTTCATGGGAAGAGGCCGAGGCGCCGCGTTTCGGGAAAGTTGCGCTGGCTCTTCGCTCGCAAGCAACAACGCTAGATTCAAAAAGAATACAAGACCTGACGGCCCTTCCGCCCATGGGCTCTGAAATACTAATCGTCCCTGCGGACATAACGGTTGGTAAATCCTTCCGCGGAATCGTAAGCGGGCATAAGGCCAAATTCAGCGAGAGCGACGAAGCACTTGTAGCCGAGGTGGATCACTATCTCGTGCTCACCTTGAGCGTGGCGATCCAAAGCCGGTGGCAGATTGAGCAAGGCGGCCCGGTCGAAATCGACAATGCCAACGCTACGTTCAACACGGGGCCTGAGACACTTGCCTCACAAGAGACGGTCACGATAAAGTTCAGACAAACCCGCCTATTCGACGCAACCGCATCGGCAAAGAGGTGGTCCGTTGCCGACGCCCTGGGTTATCTCATCGCAACCAGCGTCCCCTCCGACATAGAAGTTCCAACCCAGAACGAACTTGATTCCCTCGCTGGAGACATTGACCTGGGAACGGTTAATGTCTCGGAGATGACCGTCGTCGAGGCAATGGTAAAAGTCGCCCAGCGCGGGGGATTAAGAATAAGATCGGCCAGCCGAGGCTCGGGATTGGTCGTGTATCGACCAGGGAAGGACGGGCAAGACAGAAGCGTCATGCTGCAGCCGTTCGGGTCGGATCTCTCCTTGCGAAAGAGTAACCTCTGGCGCGGACAGCTTGTGTTTCGAAGGCGACCTTCGCGTCGCAGCGTCCTAGCCCTTGGCGAATACAAACAGTACGAATCAACACTCACTCTCTCCAAAGGTTGGGATCCTTCTCTGGAAACTGCCAGATGGCGAGATTTCGTGCGAAGTGAATCAACGACATGGTCGGCGGTCGCCGACGTGTATCGCAAGTGGGTGCTGAACGAGCATGGCCGCTACTGTACAAGCCCGTGGAATTTGACCGCACACGACTTCTCGTCAATCAGTTCGGATGATTTCCTGGTCCTAACTCCTCGCAAGTTCCTGCCATGTCTTTCCACCGACGTCACCGGCCAAAGCCTTGGCGTCGTTGTCGAGTTCCGCTGCGGGGCAGGTGCAGGCTGGCGAAGGTGGACAGCTCCCGTGTGGATCTCAAACGACGAATGCGCCGTTTACCTGGGTGGCGACGCGTTACCGTCAGAGTTCTTTCAGGCGACAGTAAGCAACGGCACCGAGCTGCGGGTCACGGGCACCGTCGTAGCCGATTCCAGACTGGCGGTGGAGATCACCGGCGACAGAGCAAATCCCAGGGAAATCATCGATCTGTCCGACCGCGCCGCGTGGCGAACGGTTCACACCACGAGTTTATTCCACAACCAATCCGGGTTGGGTGCCTCCAACGAACGCAACGACACTGACTTGCTCACTCAGACAGCTCGGCGCCACGCGGAAATCACGTCGAGGGCAGCCGAGGCGAAACTCACCCTCGGCTGGGTAAATACCTCCTACCACGTCGGCGATATCATCGACAAAGTCGAAGGGCGCCATTTGGAGCTGTCCAGCAACTGCGACACCCGCCCGCACGTGATATCAGTCCGGCACGATTTCGGCACAGCACAGAGCACAATCCTGGAAATCGGTGGATAGCAATGGCAACTTCCATACAGTTCTACGATGCGGTACGTCGCTTAGCCCAAGTCGGGGCCTCAACAGGCGTGAGGCTTGTGCGATTGTTGCAGGTCGACGAGAACAACCGCTATACAGCTAGGCCGATAGAATTTGATCAAAACGGCCAGATGATATTCGCCTCCCAGGATACGACAACCGTCGTAAACCTCGCCGAACCGGCGGACGCAACCGGACAGATTCCCCCCAACACCGACGCCGTCGCTCTGGATGTGGAAGCTGAATGGGTCGTATTCGTCCGCCCGACAAGTACGGCCGTCTTTGCGGCGAAAGTCACCGCTTCACAAGGAGGCGCGGCATATACAGTTCGAGAGCAAGTTCATACCGGGGCCGGGACGTTCGCCGACAAGCAGGGCGCTGAAAACCTGACGGCCTACAATCTGGCAGAGCTGTCGCTCGGACCCGGAGCGGCCGTCGATAACAACGCTATTGTCCTGGTCACCACTTTGGTGCAGGACGGCAATCCGCCCGTCCTGCGATACGTTTTCGACCATCCTACCTACGCCAAGTACCTCAGTTAGTGATATGACCTATTCGCCAACATGGGTTAACGGGACAGCCGGCCGAGTCGTGGCCGGCGAGGACACGGTATCTCTCACCGATGCTCAAGAGCTTGCGGACGCAATCAACCGACGCCGTTTGATTGCCTATCAGTTTGAGCGAGATTTCTCTTCGCATATTTATACCGATGCTCCGGTGAGGCGTTCTACGATAGCGACAGAAACATCGCCGCCTTTTGACGCCTTCCGGCCTGCACTGACGAATATCCTCAATCCACTCGTAGGGGTACTGGGCGGAAGTCCGTCAACGCCTTCTGCTATGGACTGGCTTTGGCCGGAGGCAGACGCAGATGAAAACAAGATCATTGTCAGCGGTGCCGGTGGCGTCGGAGACGGTGAAGTCGGCCTATTTCAAAAACTAAACGGGACTACCGTTTGGACGGACTCCACATTGACACCCCACCAAACGCGGATCCGCGCCGTTCATTTCAACGAACTGCGGCAAGCGGCCGAGTGGATACGTCGAGGGCGATGGGAAATGCCCATCTACTTCGCCGCTGGCATATTCTCACCCTTACCGAACACCCCGTGGCTCACCGCAGCGATTGCCAACAACGGGGCCGACGAACTCCGCGCCTTGGGATATGCGGTGGTTCGCATCGTGGAGAACCCACCCCGCGGCCCCGTGAACTTCACGGCCCGCTCAAGCAGCAGGCTTGAAATCACCGCAGACACTGACTGCAGCGTTGGCGTGTATCACTGCCTTCGGCCCGTCGATTTCATCGAGAACCTCCCGACGTGGAACTCCTACGGTTCAGGAAGCTGGGCCTCACCGGGCGGATTGGGAAGCGGAGACTCAGCTTACATTGGTTCGATCGGCCTGACAGCATATATTCCTGGAAGCCTCTCAGGCAGCGCATTAGCCGGCGCGCTGACAGCCATCGCAACCGGCGCCGCACAGAACTTCCTCGTCCGACGCAGCGATACGGACACGGATACCATCGTAATATCCGGCCAGTTAACCATCGAATTCGATTTGAACAGTCCTCCAAACTAACCGGTGTTTAAGTATGTCCTTCCTAAGCGTTATATCGGATTTAGCAAGCTTTGGCGCCGCAGGGCTCATGGGAGCACTGTGGTTGTGGGAAAGGAGACTGTCCCGCCTGCGAGAGCAACAGCTCAGCGATTCGCACCAAAGAATCCTTCGCGACGAGCAGCGATTAACCAAGCTCATACAAGTGGTCGAGCAGAACACCTCTGTGATCGCCCGGTTCACTGAAACACAGCGCGAGATCGCGGAGGCGGTAAAGCACTTATCACAGGAGTTCCATCGTGCACAAAGTCACTAGATTGATCTTTCTACACGCACTAATGTTGGTTCCGCTTTCTGGGTGCGGCGGACCGGAAGCAGCGGTGGATCTAATAGCGGTCGGGCGCAAGGGAATTGCCCACCAAAAACAGGCCTTGACCGCGGCACACTCGCAGCTTGTAAGGCAACTTAAGGCCACTCAAGCCGCCTTGGATTCAGCATTCGACGCCGACGTTAGACTCGCCGCCGGCAGGCAGATTAAAGACGCCGAAGGCTCACCAATCGCCCTATCGCCAGAGTGGATCATCTCCGCTCGCAAAGGCTATATAGCCGCACGCGACGCCATCGCTGAACAGATCCTGTCGGCCGAATCGGTACACCTGATACAACAAGACAACCTGCACGCCGCCGATGAGGCGCTCGAGATGGCCGCCAATCTTGTCATCCAACAGGCCCTGATAAGCGATCGCATCAAACAATACCTGATGAAGATCCAAAGGAGACTCATAAGTGACACAGGAGCGAATTGAAGAACTAGTCGCACAGGCCGTCAACAAGGCCTACGACGCCTGGGCAGTTGAGCATCCGACGCTGGCCTCTCTAATCGATCAAATCAACTTGACCACGCAAACCGTCCAGCGGCTGCGAGAGTCGCCCGAATATCGCGATGCCGTAACAGCCTATCGCCAAAGCGAGGATGAGTTGGACTTCTTGAACAACCTTCTGAACCTAGCTGTCCCTGTCCTGACGTCCATCCTGGGCGCATAGCAAAACCTCGCCACCGCCTATTGAACCAAAGGAGACACAACCAATGCGTTCATTTCTGCAACGAATCTCGTCCCGCAAGTTTCTGCTCGCCCTGGCCGTGCAAATCGCATCCGTCACCGCATTGTTCTGGCCGGAGCATGAATCGATGATAACGAATTCTGTGGTTCGCGTCGCAGCCCTTGTGACGCTGCTGCTGGCCGCAATCGGTTATGGCAAGATCGAAGCCTCAGTGGATGCCATCAAAGCCACCGGCACCACTGAAGCTGTCAACAAGTAAGCATCACAGGCAGATCGAGCTTCAGTACAGAATCAGCCTAGCGCTTTGCGGATCCTTAAACCCGGGGCCGCGAAATACCGTCACCTGGACGACGAAAGGATACGACAAGACCCCTGCCCTTATGCCCGGACTGTAGAGGAGCCGGTGCGAGCCATTCTGGGGCACAACGACGCTGCGATCCGGACCCAGGAACACCAGCCCGCCGTCCAGACGCGCCAGGCCGATCTCCGAAGGGTCCAGCACCAGCGGCAGGTCCAACGAAGTATTGACGATCTCAAGGACCAGCTTCTCCAGGCGCGGGATGGCGGGCATATCGTTTACCACCGACTCGACGATACGAACCTCCCAGCCCGAAAGCTCGAGCGTCGCAGTTTGCACGCCTTCTATCCTCCAGTTACCCTCCCGCCCCCAGATCTCAAACGAAACACCCCGTCGCCCGGAGGGCCCGACGAACTGACAACCTCCCGCCATCGACAGGACCAGTACCAGCAGTAAAGCCCTTCTCATAAGACAAGCACCTCAATCGCCAGCCGGTACCAGGTGCAGCGTAAGCAGACCCTCATCAATCTCAATCCGATCGACCTGAACCGATTTCTTCCCTATCGGCCAGGTAAGCCGCGGACGAATCGGCGCCTCATCAACAGCTCTTACCAGCACCGACAGCAACTCGCCAAGATCGTTTGAAGATACTCCCACAAGCGTTCGTCCCTTAAGCCTGGGGACTACCTTGGTATCGCCGTCCGGCATTTGCGCCAGCATCATATCGCGAAAGCTCCGAATGCGCCCGCGCAGAAAAAACTCAGGAACGCGCAGCCGCCCGATGCGCAACTGCTCCAGCCGCACCCGCAGCAGCTTGGTCGCCGTAAGCCGAATAGACACATCCACCGAAAGCACCTTGTTGTATTCGCACTGACGGACCATCAATGTAAGGACGCCGTCGTGAAGCGTTGTAGCGGGTTCCACCAAGCCCACACCCGCCATCGTCTCATAGACCCGCCCCGCCTTGTTCGGACCCGGAGTGAGGAAATCTGTGATCTGATCTACCGAGGCCAGGTAAGCGTTCAACTGTTCCTGAGTAATCGACCAGGTGTACGGTCTGTTCTTCTGGGCTGAATTACCGAAAGCAAGAATGTGTGGGACGAATTCGTCACCCGCGACGAGGGTTTTCTGGTTATGACTCAGGCGGGTGGGCTTGTAATCGGCGGGAACCCAACTTATCAGCAGGTACGCCACCGCCGCAATTACGACCACCGTCAGCAGCGCCCCGCCCGCCAACCACTTTAACCACTTGCCCACTTTCATGTCCGATCCCCTACTTGCTGTACGTGATCCGGGCCCAGCGACGCCATACTCGCAGGGCAGCGCCGGTTTTGCAAGGGCATAGGGCCCAGGTCGCCTGCCCAAGATAAGCTACGCTGTCCCGGCGGCCGTTGACAGAACCAAGCCGTAACGATACGCTTGCTTCGGCTTCGATGCCAAAACGCAATTCGGGTCAAATGGAGCAACGATGCGATCTGAACACAGGGCTTTGTACGTTACGGTGATCTTCGTCGGCATAGCGATTCTGGGCTGCGAACCGCCCCGACCAGGACGCACAATCGACCTGCAACCATCGCGCCCTTCCGTCGGCGGCGAGACGCACCACCCGCCCACTGCACAGTCGGAACAAGACACACAGACCGGCGATGCGAAGAAGCAAGTAATGGCCCTTATCAACGGCCAACCCATCTACATGGAGACGCTGTGTGACCTGCTGGTTCGCAGCGGGGGGATGGAGGTCGCGCGGCAGCTCATCGCCAATGAACTCGTCCGGCAGAAGGCCGCCCAAAGGAACATCTCCGTCTCCGACCAAGAGGTGTCTCAGCAAGGGGACCGCACGCTTGAGACGCTGTTCCCGGAGGTGACCGACACCGAGCGGCGCGAGCGCCTGCTGAAACAATTGCTTATAAGCAAGAGAATGTCCCGCAAGTTGTGGTACATGACGATGCGGCGCAACGCGCTTCTACGCAAACTATCCGCCCGGCACGTCAACGTCACCGACGAGCAGATCCGAGCAGAATTCGAGGACCGTTACACCCGCAAGGTCCAGATCCGACATATCCAGGCTGCTTCGGGGCAAGAGGCCCAGGAAATCTTGCGGGCCCTGGCTGGAGGCGAAGATTTCGCCAAGCTCGCCGAGAGGGTCTCCAAGAATCCCACAGCCCGTGACGGCGGATTGCTTCCGCCGCTGGGCCCAAACACCTCCCAGGCCCCACCGCCACTGCGAAAGGCGGCCTTGGCAATGGAGAGCGTCGGGCAGATTGCAGGGCCTATCCAGGTCGGCACGAGCTTCCACATCATCAAGCTGGTCAAGATCATAGAACCACAGAATGTGAAATTCGAAGACGTCAAGGACCTCCTATCCGAGGCGATTCGCCAAAGGCAGCTCGACCTGGCCGGACAGAACACTCTGCGTCAAATGTTGGATAAGGCCCTGGAGAATCAGCAAATCAAGTTCGTAAATCCAATATTGGAAATGCAGACCCAAGAGGAGGCGAGCAAGTGACCCAGGACTGGACCATAGACGTCTCCCCGCGGATTCGGCGACTCCCACCGTATCTGTTCGGGCAGCTCAACGTCATCAAACACCAGAAGCGCGTCGAGGGCGTCGACATAATCGACCTGGGAATGGGTAATCCGTCCGACCCGCCGGCACAGCAGATCATAGACAAGCTTTGCGACTCAGCCCAAGACCCTCGCAGCCACAGGTACAGCAGGTCCATTGGGATCTTCAATCTGCGCCGTGAGGTATCCCGGTTGTACGAAAGGGTTTACGGGGTCTCAGTGGACGGCGAGACCGAGGTCGTAGCCACCATAGGCTCAAAGGAGGGCTTCGCGCATCTGTGCCTGGCCCTGATGAGCTCGGGCGACACCGCCATCGTCGGCGACCCCTACTTCCCTATCCACGTCTACTGCGTGGCGCTGGCGGGCGGAAACGTTATCAACGTGCCAATGGGCAACGACGACGAGTTCGTCAAGCGCGTCAGCTACGTTACCGAGCACCTCTATCCCCGCCCCAAGCTGCTGATCCTGAACTATCCGCACAACCCCACCGCGATGACCGTGGACGGTGTGGAGTTCTTTGAAGCTATAGTGGACCTCGCCAAGCGGACAGGCATCATGGTGATCCACGACTTCGCCTATGGGCAAACTTGCTTCGACAACTATAAGGCGCCGTCCTTCCTGCAAGCCAAAGGCGCAAAAGACGTCGGGGTGGAGTTCATCACCATGTCCAAGCCCTACAACATGGCCGGGTGGCGAATCGGGTTCTGCGTCGGACATCCCGAGATGCTCCGGGCGCTGGGCACCATCAAGGGTTACTACGATTACGGGGTCTTCACTCCCATCCAGGTGGCCAGCATAATCGCGATGCGCGACGGCGCCGACGCGGTCGCCGCTCAGGCCCAAGTCTACCAGGCCCGTCGCGATGTCGTTGTGGAGGGCCTGCGGCGCGTGGGCTGGCAGGTCCAGTCGCCTCGGGCGAGCATGTTCGTCTGGGCCCGCGTACCGCAAGAACACCTCGCCGGTCAGGGAACGATTGATTTTACTATCCGGTTGATGGAAGAGGCGGAAGTCGCCGTAGCGCCCGGCCGGGCGTTCGGGGAAAATGGCGAGGGATTCATCCGCATCGCGCTCGTCGAGAACGAAAACCGTCTCAAACAGGCTGTGCGGCAACTCGACAGGGCGCTGAATAAGGGGATCAAGGCGCCGACGGGATCAAAGCTGAAAAAGAGGCCCCAGAAGTGAACCCCGCCGCCCGGTCGGCCCGTACGACGCTGGCAGGAGCACTTTAAGGTTTAATGTTCCGATGATGGCCGAGCGAGGACAAGGTTGCCAAGGAAGGCGAAGCAGGCAACCCAGCGGGTTGCCGATGCAGCCTGACGTCAGTCAGCCGAAGCCGCAGCCGGCCAGGACGGAACAGAAAAGCTTAAATTGCTCTGGACCCGCACCTCGAAGCTGCCCACTTGAAGCGAAGCTGTGGACCAGGCGAATCGTATCCCGTAGGATCACGTCGTGATCTTTCGAAGATATGGTAACTTCGCGGGCGGAATCCAATTGCCCGAGGAGAAGCAAGCCACGCAAGACCTGCCTATCCGTCAGTGCCCAATCCCGCAGCGCCTGCGCGTTCCGCTGACCTACTGCGCAGCGCGCCCGGCCGAGCCGCTGGTCGAAGTCGGTGCAAGCGTCAAGGCCTCTGGGAAAATCGCCGCAGCGGCCGATGCGGGAAGTATGCACATCTTCGCGCCGCTTTCGGGTAGGGTCGCTGGATTGACAGTGGTCAGTGTCGCCGGACCGGATGGGTTCGTCCGCTGCCCGGCAATTGAGCTGACCCAGCTTTCCGAAACACCGGAGACCCCCCGCCAGTCCCCGTTCGAGTGGCGACACGCCAGTTGCGAGCAGCTCCTGAGCCGTCTGGGCGGTGCAGGCGCGATGACACACCGCCAGCCCACCGAATCGCTTCGCCGATGGGCCGACAGAGCCCAACAGAAGGGCTGCACGATCCTCATCGCTAACGCCATGGAGCCCCAGCCATACGTAACCGCTGACCACCGTATGCTTATAGACAACGGGACCGATGTAATAACCGGGTTGGCGATCCTCGCCAAGGTGATCGGGGCTGACCGAGTCATGCTCGCGGCGGATCGGCGCCGTACGGATAAGTATCGACGCATCCTTGCTCGGGCCCGCAGGCTCCGGATCAACTTGGTCGCCCTGCAGTGTAAGTATCCCACCGGGGCCGATAAGATTCTTCTGAAGGTCCTGACGGGCAAGGAGGTGCCCCCCGGCCGCGAGCCGATGGACGTCGGGGTAGCGGTCACGGACGTCGCGACGTGCCTCAGTGTGTACCGCGCCGCGGTATACGGCGAACCGGCGACGGGGAGAGTCGTTACCGTCTCCGGCGAGCGAGCCAGCAACCCCGGAAACTTCTATGTCCCTTTCGGCGCCTCTTACCGCGAACTTACCGGCGCCGTAGACTCGCCCATAATCCACGGCGGGCCGATGAACGGGCTTAGGTGCCCCGAAGACGCCGTCGTAGGCCCCAGCAGCGACGCGGTGCTGGCGATCGACTCCCCGGCTCCGGCCGCAGCTACGCCGTGCATCCGTTGCGGGTGGTGCACCGACCACTGCCCAGCCAGGCTGAACGTCGCCGTCCTCAACGACGTCTACGAACTGGGACAGATGGATCAGGCGAGACGTCTTAGTGCCGAGGCGTGCATCGGGTGCGGGGTTTGCAGTTACATCTGCCCCGCCCGCCTGCCCCTGAGTCAGCGAGTAAAACAACTCACCCGAAGCATCACCGCCGAGCGACGCGAGATGCCCCTATTCGCCGAATCGAAAGGCCCATAAACATTACCGCGCAGGACATAGAAATCGAGCATACAGAGCCGGAACCTATCGCGCCCGTCAAGGTCGAGGAGCTGCCGGCTTTGCAGTCGCCGTTCATCCGCGCACCAGAACGGGCACGGACAGTGTTCTTGGTAACCTCCGCTGCCGCAGCGATGCCCCTAATGGCCGGCGCCGTGCTGTTCGGGTGGCGCAGCTGGGTTGTTGCGGGTATTTCCATCGTCTCATGCGTGCTGATCGAGCGCCTCTACTACCGCGTCTCTCGCGTCCCGGCCCTGCTGGGTCGATCACACGCGTTCCTGACGGGCCTGCTGATTGCTTTAACCCTCCCGGCCCACGTGCCCTGGTATATCCCCCTGGTTGCCGCAGCATTTGCCATCATCGTGGGCAAGGCCATCTTCGGGGGGGTAGGGCATTTCCTATGGCAGCCTGCGCTGGTGGGCCGCCTGGCGGTCACCGTGATGTTTCCGCTTACGATGACCCAGCCTTTCGTGAACCACCCCAACACAGGTCCGGTCCTGGCACAGGAGCGGGTCCTGGTCGGAAACGTCCGGGCGGCCCGGCGGCCCGACAACTATCAACAATGGCGCGGCACGGCCGCCCCACGGGGGGCTGATGCGTTCATCCTGCAAACACCGTCATCAACGCTGGGCGGACTTACGAGCCAACCGGTCCCCGCGTTCAGCGCCTTGGCGTACATCCCGGATAATCTGCCACGGGCCCGTCCCTCCGCCTTCTCGCGCTTACCGGTAATGACGGAGATGTTCTACGGTATCCGGCCCGGGGGGATCGGCGAGACCTGCGTGGTGGTTATCGTCATAGCGGGCCTCTACCTGGTGTACCGCAACTACGTCAAGCTCTCCTTACCGCTGACGATCCTGCTGGCGGCGGCGATAGTAACGGCCGCGGCGCCGGTGAAATTCGCCGGACCGAACGAGACCGTCGTGTGGGTATTCTGGCCCGTGCTCAAGGAGGGCCTCGACATCGGGTTGGTCTACGTTGTTTACCAATTGCTCAGCTTCGAGCTGGTGCTGGCGGCGTTCTTCCTGGCCCCCGAGATGACGTCCCGCCCGGTAACAACGGGCGGGCGGGTGTTGTTCGGGATCGGGGCCGGGGCGCTAGCGATGGTGCTGAAGCTGTATTTGGATATCCCCATCCCGGCGTACATGGCCGTGCTTGCAATGAATACGCTCACCCCCGTTATCGACCTGGTCTGGCGTCCGAGGGTGTTCGGACAGCGGCGTTGGTGGCGGCGGGCACCAAAGGCGGCGTAGAGCACTTAACGGGAATATGCAGCGGCTCTAAGTGACGGGCTTTTTCCTCCGCTGTCGCAGGGCTGCTGCAAGGCCCATCCACCCCGCGGCCGCGGCGACACTCATAAGGGGCGCCACTGGTACGCGAAAACGCGGGTGGTTCGCCGAACCCGGAACCGAAGCGGCCGCCACAAACATCAGCAGCATCAACCAGCTCGCCGCGGACATCCGCCAGCGAAGGCGGCCTATCAAACAAAAGACGATCCCTGCGTACCTCACCGCCAGAATCCCCACCATCGGAGCCGCCAGCGCCGCCGCCAGCGCACTTTCGCCGAAGTAGCTCCTCGCCGCCGCAAGCACGCCGTCGGTTTGCAGGACCGCCAGCGTGCCCCGCTCGCCGGTCGTGATGGAGGCGATCTCCAGGACGTCCGTGGCGGCGGGCAGGAAAAACGCCCCCGTGCCCCGCATGTGAACCGCTGCAAATGTCCCCGGATGCAGGAGCATGATCCGCATCGCTTCGTTCTTGCGATACTGGATTCGCCCTGCGACGGTGAACTGTCGACCTGCGGCTTCGTCGGCCTCGGCTTGACGCATTCGCCGCCGGGCTTCCGATTCGCTAATCCCTTCGGCGGCGGCGGTCGTCTTGGGAGCAGACAGCGCGTACATGCTTTGGGCAGCAAAGCTGGAGAATCCCAGATACCCGGTCCGCACTGCATTGCGCACCACCCAGGGCGTCAACAACCCAAGGACGATCCCCGCGAACGCCCCCGCTCGACGAAACCGCTTGGGCCGCCATAGCAGCACGCACACAAAGACCGCCGCAAAGACCACCCCTACCGGCCGAACGTAACAACCAGCCCCCAGCATCGCCGCCGAGCCCGCCAGCGACCACCACTTGCCGCTCTTGAAGTGATGAACCACAAGCAGCACCGACAGCGTAAGTAGCAGCGCAAACAGACCGTCGGAGAGGATTCGCAAGCTTGCCACGACCGCCACGACGCACACCGCCTGAAAGGCGCCCGCCCAAAGCCCGGCCCTGGGGCCCAAAAGCATCCACGCCAAAAGAGAAGTTAAATAGACCAGCAGAACATCAATCCCAACCTGCAAAACCGCCGCAGCCCGCCACCAGGACGCACCGAAGCCCATCCCCACCAACAGAAAGCCCGGATACCCCGGCGTGCGAAATACCTCGCCCTGTCCGGCGCGTTCAAATCGGCCGGTCTGGGCAAGGTTCTCGCTAAGCCGGATGTAACCGGCGGAATCCGGTTTGAGTAGCGCCTCCGGGCGACCCCACGCCGTCGCCAGAAGCCCTATCCGCACACCCGCCGCCACGACGAGTATCAGACATAGATATCGCTTGTTCATCGTAACCCACATCGTAAAAACCGCGGCGCGCCGATACAATGGTCTGTCGTGCAGCAAACACTGGTGGTCAACGAGATCTTTTTGAGCATTCAAGGCGAGTCGTCACACGCCGGGCGCCCTTGTGTGATGGTCCGCCTGACCGGATGCAACCTTCGCTGTAGCTGGTGCGACACGACCTACGCTTACGAGCAAGGCGACCCTATGAGCCTGGGCGACGTGCTGCGGCGCGTCGCACAGCTTGGATGTAAGCGTGTGGAGGTCACCGGCGGCGAACCGCTTACCCAACCGGCGACGCCCCAGCTGCTGAGGGCCCTGTGCGACGCCGGGTGCGAAACGCTCCTGGAGACGAACGGCTCGATCGATATAAGCCCGCTCGATCCGCGCGTGGTAAAGATAGTGGACTTCAAGTGCCCTTCCAGCGGGCAGACGGACGCGAACATGTGGGCCAACCTCGCACACCTGTCCGCGCGCGACGAGGTGAAGTTCGTCATCGCCGACCGCGACGATTACCTCTTCGCACGCGAGGCAGTCGGCCGACCTGAGCTTCGGGCCGGGCCGGGGATTACCTTCTCGCCGGTACATGGTAAACTTCCGGCGGCCCTACTGGCAGAATGGATCCTCGCCGACGGTTTAGACGTGAGGCTGGGCGTGCAATTGCATAGAATCATCTGGCCGGACGAGCATCGCGGGAAGTGATAGACCCCGATCCGCAGCGTAGAAGGCTAAGACAAATGTATGTTGAACTGGTGAAAACATTTCGATTCGAGGCGGCGCACTCGCTTCCACACGCCCCGAACGGGCATAAGTGCAGGAGGCTTCACGGGCACAACTATCGCATTGACGTCCACGTGGCGGGCGACGTCGATCCCAAGACCGGATGGGTGATCGACTTCGGCGAAATCGGCGCGATCGTCAAGCCCATTCTCGAGACCCTCGACCACCATCTGCTGGACGACATTCCCGGTCTGGGTAACTCGACCAGCGAACTGCTGGCCAAATTCCTGTGGGATCGGATATCGCCGGATCTGGCGCAGCTTTCGGCGATCACGGTGTGGGAATCGGACACTTCCAGCTGCACCTATCGCGGGCGGTGATCAGGGCCGGGGCGTCGGCGCCGTCATGCTTATCGAACGCCTTGAAGCCCAAAGAAGCGTATCGCATTTCGGGTGGTAAGCTCGGCGAGGGCGTCTGGGTCGACTCCACGGACCGCGCCCAGGGATACCGCGACGTGGGCGATGTGGGCCGGCTCGTTCGTCCTGATCTTCCGCACCGGCTCGGGACTAAGGAATGGCGCATCGGTCTCGAGCAGCAGCTTCTCATCCGGCACGAGGGCGGCCACCTGACGCAAATACGACGTGTTCTTGAACGTGACGATCCCCGAGAAGCTTATCATCGCGCCGATATCCAAGACGCGGCGAAGCTGATCGGCCGATTCCGTGAACGAGTGAAAGACAACCCGCCCACCGTCGGCGCCGCTTTGGTCGATGAGCCCAAGCGTATCGTCGAATGCCTCTCGCGTGTGGACAACGATGGGTTTAGCGAGCTTTTCGGCGAGGTCCAACTGCTCGGCGAAGATGCGCTGCTGGTCCGGACGGGGCGAGAAGTCGTGGTGATAGTCCAGGCCGATCTCGCCGATAGCGACGTTCTTCGGATCGGCCGCAAGCTGCTCAATTCGCTTCAGGTAATCGGCCGGTACGTCCTTGGCGTCGTGGGGGTGCACGCCCGCGGCGAAGAACACATCATCATTGGTTCGTGCGATCTCAGCGGCACGTTCGGACTCGCTGACGTTCCCACTGGCACACACAAACCCGACCACTCCGGCCGCCCGCCCGCGGTCCAAGACCCCCGCCAGCTGAGACTCCAACCGTGGGTGACAAAGATGACAATGTGTGTCGAAAAGTTTCATCGGCCCTCAAAACGCATCCGGGATATGCGTGATCTGCGGGGCTTGACCGGGTTGCGCGACGACGGCGACGACGTCGAAGCGGACGTTCATATCCGCGGCGTCGTGGGTTGTAAGATAATACTTGGCGATCTTCCTGAGGCGGGCTTGCTTGTCTGCGTCCACTGCCGCCTGCGGATCGGTGTATTTGTCGCAAGAACGCGTCTTGACCTCGACGAAGACGAGCGTCTCGGCCCTGTCCGCGCTGCGAATGGTGGAACTGTCCAGCGCTATCAGATCGGCCTCACCGGCGCTGCAGCGGTAATTGGTTGCGAGAATCTTAAACCCCATCCGCTTCAGGTGCCGCCTGGCGATTCTCTCACCGCGCCGGCCCAGAGCGGGTTCACTATGCTTCTTGGAGAACGGCCACACTATCGCTCGGCCGGTTCTTCGGCCGGCTCTCGGGCGTCAATCGCTTCGCCTTCTTCCGCCGGTTGTTGGGGGGCGGGGCGTTGTTTGGGCTTGCGTGGGGTTTTGAGTTCCTTGAGGCGTGTAGCCTTCCCGACGCGATCCCGCAAGTAGTACAACTTCGCCCGGCGCACCTTCCCACGGGACACTACTTCGACCCCGGAAACCTTCGGCGAGTGCAAGGGAAACACCCTCTCTACACCTTCGTTGTTGACGATGCGGCGGACGGTAAAAGTCTCGCGGACACCGGAGCCCTTTCGCCCGATCACAGTCCCGATGAATATCTGGGTGCGCTCCTTGTCGCCCTCGACGATCCGAACCGATACCTTTACGGTGTCACCCACGGTGAACTGGGGGGGGTCGGCCTTGATGCTGTCGGCGACGGCTTTTTTCAACAGTTCCTGGCTCACAGTGATTCTCCGAATCTTTTCAACTTTTTTCAGCTGTCCTCTCGGGCCTGTTGGCGTGGTTCTTGGGTCTTTACGTACTTGTCCCACAGGTCCGGGCGGCGCTTCTGCGTTCGGGCTTTGGCCTGCTCTGCCCGC
>SDBV01000986.1_pt1 | contig 41787 bp, 31 predicted proteins | sample 2277081 | NCBI WGS metagenome assembly SDBV01 (sample SAMN10402039, study PRJNA504765) | marine sediment metagenome | isolation source: marine sediment core GS10_PC15, 223 cmbsf | place: Arctic Ocean: Southern Knipovich Ridge | collected 2010
ATTTGAACTCAACGATGCAAATAATTGCTTAATTTGATCTTGTTTTGTCATTCAAACTATTATTATATGGGTGCAAAGATATTAAAAATAGCTATCACTCCTCATTTAGAATAGAGCCATCTTGATTAGCGAATGGGAGCTTCAATGAACAGAGAAACTTTACTAAAACATTTGGATGAACCGGCCGCTGAATGGGATATACTGGTGATTGGTGGCGGCGCCACAGGTCTGGGGGCTGCTCTTGAAGCTGCCACCAGGGGATACAAAACCATTCTGCTGGAACAGGATGATTTTGCAAAGGGCACCTCCAGCAGGAGCACCAAGCTTATTCATGGTGGGGTGAGGTACCTGGCCCGGGGAAATATCTCCCTGGTGATGGAAGCGTTGCGGGAACGAGGCAGGTTAAAACGAAATGCTCCCCACCTGGTGAAAGATCAGTCATTCATCATTCCCTGCTACAAATGGTGGTGTGTGCCATTTTACACCATTGGACTCACCCTTTATGACCTGATGGCGGGAAAACTGGGAATTGGACGGTCTGTGCCACTCTCGAGGCAAAGAACAATTCAGTCATTGCCTGCCATTAAAACCAGCAGATTGAGGGGCGGAGTGAGGTACCACGATTGTCAGTTTGATGATTCCAGGCTGGCCATCAATCTTTGCCAGACATTGCTTGAGCAGGGTGGTGTGGCTATAAACTACATGAAAGTGACCGACTTGATCAAGGAGGAAGGGAAGATAGCAGGTGTGGTAGCTGAAGATATGGAAACTGGTTATGAGCGCAATCTTTCGGCAAAAGTGGTAATCAATGCCACCGGTGTTTTTGTGAACCAGATCCTTAAGATGGAGGATCCTGATGCCAGGGAAGTGGTGAAACCCAGTCAGGGTATTCACCTTGTACTTGACGGGCATTTTTTAAAGGGAGAGGATGCCCTGATGATCCCTAAAACCCCTGATGGCCGTGTCCTGTTCGCAGTTCCCTGGCACAACAGGGTGGTAGTGGGAACCACGGATGTGGAGAAGCAGGTGGCAGAACTGGAACCCCTTGCGGAGCAAGAAGAGGTGGATTATATCTTTGAAACCGCCGGCAGGTATTTTGATGTTCCACCCGTAAAGAGCGATGTATTAAGCGTTTTTTCAGGACTGCGCCCTCTGGCTGCACCTTCTGGTACCGGCAAGAAAACAAAGGAGATATCCAGGGGACACAAGATCCTGGTATCCGATGCAGGATTGATTACTATTATAGGGGGTAAATGGACTACTTACCGTAAGATGGGAGAGGATGTGATAGATGTGGCAGTTGGAAAGGCAACCCTGCCTGAACGAAAATCGATCACCCGTGACCTGAGGATTCATGGCTACAGGCAGGGTGTTGATTTGCAGGATCCACATTACTGGTACGGTTCCGATCAGGATCAAATTAAAAGTTTGGAGGAGGCTGATCCTGTGCTGAGAGAAGTGCTTAGTGAAAAGTTGAATATTCATAAATCGCAAATTATATGGGCCATACGCGGCGAATTGGCGCGTACCCTGGAGGATTGTCTTGCCAGGAGGACCCGTGCCCTGCAGCTTGATGCAAGGGAAAGTATACGTATTGCGCCTGCGGTGGCAGAGATCATGGCCGCTGAACTTGGTTATGATAAATACTGGAAAACGATGCAGGTGGAGGCCTATACAAAACTGGCTGAAGGGTACCTGCTAACCTAACAATACTAACCCTACTAACCCTATCTAACATGAAATATCAAAAATACATCCTGGCAATTGATCAGGGAACCACCAGCTCCAGGGCCATTGTATTCAATAGATCCGGGAAGATGAAAGGGATTGCACAGAAGGAGTTCAGGCAGATATTTCCAAAACCCGGGTGGGTTGAGCATGATCCTGAAGAGATATGGGCAACCCAGCTGCAGGTGCTTCATGAAGCAATGGCAAATGGGGGGATCGGACCGGAAGAGGTGGCAGCCATCGGGATAACCAATCAGCGGGAAACAGCTGTTGTATGGGACAGGCAGACAGGTGAGCCGTTGTGCAATGCCATCGTCTGGCAGGACCGCAGAACTGCCGGGTTCTGTGATGAGCTGAAAGAAGAGGGGTTTGAAGATATGATCCGGGACAAAACAGGTCTGGTGATAGATGCCTACTTTTCAGCGACAAAGTGGAAGTGGATCCTGGATAATATACCCGGTGCCAGGGAAAAAGCCATATCCGGGGAGCTGGCATTCGGCACAATCGATTCCTGGTTGTTATGGAACCTCAGCGATGGAGCGATCCATGTCACAGATGTAACCAATGCAAGCAGGACCATGCTGTTCAATATTCATACCCTTTCGTGGGATCCTGAGCTACTGGATCTGTTCGGTATCCCGGAATCGGTGCTTCCCGAAGTGAAATCATCATCCGAAGTGTATGGCAAAACCGCAGATGGGATCTTATCAGAACGGGTTCCCATTGCAGGGATTGCAGGCGATCAGCAGGCTGCCACATTCGGACAGATGTGCCTTGCGCCGGGATCGGTTAAGAACACCTATGGGACCGGCTGTTTTATTCTTTGCAATACCGGGCAGATACCGGTCAAATCCAGGAACAACCTGGTAACTACTGTGGCCTGGCAGATCAATGGCAGAACCACCTATGCACTGGAGGGGAGTATTTTTATCGGAGGGGCTGTGATCCAGTGGTTGAGGGACGGACTGGGCCTGATCAAGGAATCAGCGGATGTGGAGAAGCTTGCTGAGACTGTACCAGACAATGGCGGAGTCTATTTTGTCCCTGCCTTCACAGGACTGGGTGCGCCACACTGGGACCAGTATGCCCGTGGAATGATCGCCGGGATAACCCGAGGTGTAACGGCTGGACATATTGCACGCGCAGCGTTGGAAAGTATTGCATTCCAGGTATACGATGTGATCCAGGCCATGGAGGATGATGCAGGTATCCGCATCTCAGCGTTGAAAGTGGATGGGGGTGCAGCGGTCAACAACATGCTGATGCAGTTCCAGGCCGATCTGATCGGGATTCCTGTCACCAGGCCGGAAACCATTGAAACAACTGCACTGGGAGCTGCATACCTGGCCGGACTGGCTGTAAATTTCTGGACCTCGGTGGAGGAAATAAGTGAACAGTGGAACATTGACCGCACCTTTAACCAGAATATATCAACCGAAGAGCAAAAGGTGCTCCTGAAAGGCTGGCAGAAAGCGATTTCACGCGCCAAAAACTGGGATATCTAACATTTCACACCATGAATGAGATCATTGCAGAGTTTATTGGAACATTCCTCCTTGTCCTGCTGGGTAATGGAGTAGTGGCAAACGTGGTATTAAAGGATACAAAGGGACATGCCAGTGGATGGATTGTAGTAGCCCTGGGTTGGGGGCTCGGGGTATTTGTGGGGGTGGCTGTTGCAGGACCGGTTTCGGGTGCCCATATCAATCCGGCCGTGACCATTGGACTGGCAGCTACCGGGCTTTTTCCATGGTCGGACGTGCTGCCCTTTGTAGCTTCTCAGATGTTGGGCGCTGCAATGGGAGCATTCATAGTCTGGCTGTTTTACCGCGATCATTTCAACCGGACAGAGGATCCGGATGCCCAGCTGGCATGTTTTTCTACCGCACCGGCTATCCGGAGATTCGGGAGTAACATCATCAGTGAAGTGATCGGTACCTTTGTGTTGATCTTTGTGATTTTGTACATAGCAGAGCCGTCAGTTACCCTTGAGGGTATCGAGGAGGTCAAGATGGGTTTGGGTACACTGGGTGCACTTCCGGTGGCCCTGCTGGTTACTGCCATTGGTCTTTCACTGGGTGGAACCACCGGCTATGCCATCAATCCGGCACGCGACCTGGGACCCAGGATCATGCATGCGTTATTACCCATGAAACATAAAGGAAGCAGTGACTGGTCCTATGCATGGATCCCTGTGGCCGGTCCCATCCTGGGAGCGCTGGTGGCAGCCGGCTTCTACCTGATCCATTACCTCCTGGTAGGTTAAAACAAAAGCATTAAATTTAGAGATCTTTTTAAGTAATTAAAAATTTTAAACGGAAAAGGGATATGAAAAGGGATATTGATCTATTTGCTTTTATTGATCATGAACATAACCGGCAGAAAAGGGGTATCGAACTGATCGCTTCAGAAAATTTTGTGAGCACGCAGGTAATGGAGGCCATGGGCTCCTGCCTTACCAATAAATATGCGGAAGGATATCCGGGTCATCGATACTACGGTGGTTGTGAAGTCATTGATGAAGTGGAGCAACTGGCCATCGATCGACTCTGCCAGCTGTATGGTGCTGAATATGCCAATGTACAACCACATTCCGGCGCCCAGGCCAATATGGCGGTATTCCTTACAGTTCTTGAACCTGGTGATACTTTCATGGGGCTCGACCTGTCACATGGAGGGCACCTGTCGCACGGTTCCCCGGTGAACAGTTCCGGGATCCTTTACAATGCCATTTCCTATGGACTGGACGAAAAAACCGGACGGATTGACTACGATGCCATGGAAACACTGGCCCTGAAAAAGAAGCCGAAAATGCTGATAGGCGGAGCATCTGCGTATTCAAGGGAGTGGGATTACAAGCGGATGAGGGCCATTGCAGATAAGATCGGCGCCATTTATATGGTGGACATGGCTCATCCTGCCGGACTTATAGCTGCAGGACTCCTGGACAATCCGTTGAAGCATGCACATATTGTAACTTCAACCACCCATAAGACCCTGCGTGGACCCCGGGGAGGGATCATTCTTATTGGAGAGGATTTTGATAATCCCTGGGGCAGGGCTACTAAAAAAGGAGTGATCAGGAAAATGTCTTCTCTGATCAATTCAGCGGTATTTCCGGGAATCCAGGGAGGACCGCTGGAACATATCATTGCTGCCAAAGCGGTTTCATTCGGAGAGGCGCTGACAGAAGATTTTACTCTCTATCAGAAACAGGTTATAAAGAATGCCAAAAAGATGGCTGAAGCCTTTATGAACCGAGGGTACAAGGTAGTTTCAGATGGAACGGATAACCATTCCATGCTCATTGATCTGCGCACCAAATCAGAGGAAATTACGGGTAAAACGGTGGAAAATATCCTGGTTGAAGCAGACATTACTGTCAATAAAAATATGGTGCCTTTTGACAGCAGGTCACCTTTCCAGACCAGCGGAATAAGGGTGGGAACTCCGGCAATCACCACAAGGGGTGTAAAAGAGGATTTAATTCCGAAAATTGTTGAACTGATCGACCGTGTCATCATGAATATCTATGAAAAGCAGGTCATCGAAGAGGTACGTCACGATGTCAATGAACTGATGACCGATTATCCCATGTTTGCTTAATCCGTTCGCATGGAGTGGTATACATACATTTTGGTGGTGGCTGTAGGCATTGTAGCCGGTATCATCAATACACTGGCTGCCGGGGGATCCCTCTTAACACTACCGGTTCTCATGGCGCTTGGGCTACCGCCCAACATGGCCAATGGAACCAACCGGATTGCCATATTTCTTCAGAATGTGGTGGGCGTTTCCAGTTTCCACAAACAAAAAGTAATGGATTTCCCCTCAGGATTCAGGGTGGGGCTGCCTGCAGCCCTGGGTGCAATTGCAGGTGCTTTTATTGCGGTGAATCTCAATGATGAAGTTATGAAGCTGGCCATTGCCGGGGTTATGATCGTTGTGTTCATTGTGATCTTACTGAAGCCCAACAGGTGGATCAACAGTCACGAAGAGCATCCCCCGATACCTTACTGGGTCCAGGTAATCGTGTTTTTTTTTGTTGGTATTTACGGAGGTTTTATCCAGGCAGGAGTAGGTTTTTTTTTACTGACCGGCCTGGTGCTTGGGAGTGGTTTTGAACTGATCAAAGCCAATGCACTGAAACTGTTTGTCATTTTGCTCTACACACCGGTAGCGCTGCTTATCTTCTTTGTTCACGGGGATGTAAACATCTGGATAGGTCTCGTTCTGGCTGCCGGAAATATGATCGGGGCTTTTATCGGTACCCGGATTGCGGTGAAATGGGGAGCTGTTTTTATCAGGTATTTTGTGCTGGCAGCCATCCTGATTGCAGCCACCAAATTAATCATAGATGCCGTTAAGGTACTATGATGTATTTGATCCAGCCGGTCTGGCGGTAATTTGCTGTCTGATCCACTGAGAACCTGCTCCGTTTTGCCGCATCTACCACCATGGTCCAGATACAATTCTCCTGGTAAGTGGCACTGGTTACGATGGCGCTTATTACCTTTCCCTCTTTGTCTACCTGTATTTCAACACGCACCTCAATTTTCTGGGTGACCTCGCAGCCCGATACATCGGGCTTGGGCAGGTTGCCGAGGGCCCGGCGTGAACCCAATCCTCCAAAAGATATTCCGTCTCCCAGGCCACCTCCAGTTCCATAACGGTCGGCATCCGGACTTCCGTTGGTGACACCCTGGTTTCCGTCTCCTTCAGTGATGCCCTGCGAACCATCTGTTTCGCCGACACCCTGCCGCCCAAATGCATTCTTGCCCAGATTATTGAGTCGTTCAGCCTGTTGTTGTCGCTCGCGTTCTATGCGCTGCTGCTCTTCCCGGTGCTCACGTTCAATACGCTCCTGCTCCAGTCGTTGTTTTTCCAGTTCAGCCTGTTGCTGCCGCTCCAGTAATTCCTGTCTCTGGCGTTCCACCTCTTCAGGTGCAGGTTTAGCTTCTTCCTTGACGGGAGTCTCCTCCACATCCTGTGTATTGTCAACCTGTGCAGGATCGGGAGGAGTATATGATTCTGCAGTTTCCTGCACCGGATCGACCACTTCCTCCGGAACATCCTGTGATTCCTCCACGATTGGAAGATCCGGATCACCCGCATTCTGGTCATCTCCCAGGGGCTCAAACTGGCCATAACCCGTATCATCGGTACCGAAGTTGACCAGGATACCTTCCTCTTCCGGTGGTGGATCCGGGAAAGTGAGCCCTGCAAACAACAACAGCAACACCAGCAGTGTGTGATAGATGATGGTCGCTATGAGTCCTCTTCGGTTGAGTTTCATGTTCGTTTCATGATCCTGTTATTCCAATCACGATGGCTGGGTTCCAAGGATAACCTTGTACCGGTTCCGCCTGGCAATATCAAGGAAAGAAAATACTTCTTCCATATTCAGATTCCTGTCGGCATTCAACCTGACCGTGGGTGCTTCACCGTAGTTTTCAAGTTTCTTCCGCAGGACTCCTTCAAGTTCGCCCAGGCTGTAGACCTGATCGTCCACATAAATGGTTTTCTGCTGATCAATGGTTACCACCAGCACCGGATTAGCCTGGGTCTGGTTGTTGCTTTCAGGCAGCAGGACATTACTGACTGAAGGTACGATCAGTGTTGAGGTGATCATAAAGAAAATCAGTAACAGAAAGACAATGTCGGTCATTCCCGACATGGAAAAATTCTTATTGGTTTTATGCCTGGACTCAAGGGCCATTATAATTGTTTTAGGACAACGGTGTAATTCCGTTCTGCTGCCACATTCATGATCTTAACTGCATCTCCAACCGAAACGGCCGGTGATGTAACCACCTTGATGGTAGGATTCGGTGTGCCCTGCAATCTGGCTTCAAGTACTGTGCCAAGTTCCTGAAGGCTCACCGTTTTGCCGTCCACGGTAATCCGGCTACCGCTGTGAATGATCACCGTTGGGATGAGCGATTCAGCCTGAATGGTGACCTGTCCACGGCTGGGCAGAAGCATCTTCAGCGCATTGGGTGCAATCAGGGTGGATGTAAGCATGAAGAAGATCAGCAACAGGAAAACGATATCGGTCATCCCCGACATGGCAAAATTATCCATTACCCTATTCTTAGACTTCAGCGCCATAACTCTCTATTTTGCTGGTTCGTTCAGCAGGTCAATAAACTCGGAGGCTCCCGCCTCCATGTTGTTGATCACCTTATCTACCCTTGCTACCAGGGTATTGTAAGCGAAATATGCAATGATACCCACAATCAATCCGGCTACGGTAGTGATGAGCGCCGTATAGATCCCTCCGGAAAGCTGTCCCACGTCAATGTTGTTTCCTGCTGATGCCATCTGGTGAAATGCCTGGACCATCCCGATTACGGTTCCCAGGAATCCGATCATGGGGGCTCCACCTGCTACCGTGGCCAGGGTAGGCAGCCCCATCTCCAGTTTATAGATCTCAAGCTTGCCCACATTCTCAATGGCAGCGTTGACATCATTCAGGGGGCGGCCGATCCTGCTGATCCCTTTCTCAATCATCCTGGCTACCGGATTGTCCGTGGACTGGCATAGTGTACGTGCCGAATCAACTTTTCCGTCTATGATATAATCTTTGATCCTGTTCATGAAGTTCTGATCTACCTTTGACGCCTTTTTAATGGCAAACCACCTTTCAAAGAAAATATAAACTGCTACCAGGCTCAACAGTAATATGGGGACCATAATCCAGCCTCCCTTCATGGCAATGTCGATGAAGGATTCTGTGGAAGTGCCCTGTATGCTGCTGGTATCCAGATTGGTAACCTGAAGAAAGATCAAGCTTTTCATGTGCTGTAAGTTTGCGTCGAATATATAAAAAATAACGGGATATACTTTTGTATAGTATGCCCCGTTATCAAAGATTTATGACATTTATCAACAGCCTTTACATGATTTCTCAGTGGTGTATCAGCAGAGACTGGAGGTAATAAGTGCCAGCTCCTGCAAAGTATCCGAGCAGTGCCAGCAGTGAGACGCGTTTCATGTACCAGATAAAATCTATCCTCTCCATTCCCATGGCAGCCACTCCTGCTGCAGAACCAATGATCAGGATACTCCCGCCTGTTCCGGCACAGTACGCCAGGAATTCCCAGAATAAGCCATCCTGGACAAAATTCTGCGCATAGGCAATGGCAAGGTAACCCAGAACAAAAACAACAACCATTACAACAAACATAACCTAAGATTTTGTGTTGGAAATAATGAGCCCAAAGAATAGGAAAGTTTTATTCATCCAATTCTGGCCCATTCGATTTTTTCTTTTTCTTTTTCCGATTGGTAAGACCCTCCTTGTATCGTGCCATTAGCTCTCCAAAATTGTTAAACTCCTGCCTGAATGAAACACCCACTCCCTGTTTATATGGTGCTGTTTCAAAAAGCAACTCATCACGTGCCCTGTTGAAGGCAATGACACTCACATTATCGGTTACTTTGAATTCCACATCAAAATCTCCCACGAAATATGGAGTTTCCGAGGATCCGCTGGAAGGATTCTGGTCCTGACCGGTCACATCCACATTGCCACTGATAATGATGCGGTCGTTCAACAGCTGGGTTGAGAGTGCCACTTCAACCTCATTGCTAGTGACTTCGTCGCCCGGGCGGTAGTTAAATCCAATATCAAAATCATCGCTGATTTGTGAGAGCCAGTTGCTCAGCTGGTTGGATAGTAATTCACTGGCTGTGACACCGGCAATGGAACTGTTTATCGTTGCCATGTTCTGTGCTCCAAACCCCGACACACTGTAGAAATTGTTAATGACAAGCAACGACAGAAATTGTCTCATAAGCTCCTCCTCTGTGCTTGTGCTGTTTTCCAAAAGGTTGCGTGTTTCCGGATCGGCAGTTGGCATAATGATCCCGATTGATATGGTAGGTGATTGAAGCTCTCCCTGAAGATACAGGTGGCATTCAACGGGAATGCGCTTTTTCAAAGCATCCTCTGCCTGGCCAGGTTCTCCAGGGTATAAATTATATGGTGCTGTTCTGGTGGAATAAATTGCATTTAAATCAATGGTGGCATTGGTGGGGGATCCATTGAAGTTGATCTTACCACCCGGTTTAATCTGGAATCGTTTGTTGATAACATTTTGCAGTGTAAACAGGTAATCTCCGGTCTGTAATTCAACATCACCGAACATCTTGAAACCGTTGACCGGATCGAGCGATATACGCAGTTTACCACGGCCACTGGTTTTAATGATATCCCCCACTTGCGGATCAAAGATCAGCTGAACAACGGCATCCGGTGTAATATTCACCTCCAGCTCCATTTCAAGTTCTGTGATTTTTTTAATCTGGTCCGGGCGTTCCTCCTCTTCCTGATCAGCTTCCTGTATAAATGTGATGAAGTCAGTTGATTGCACTTCACTGGCATTATAAAGTGGTAGAAAAATCGCTGTATTTCGCTCTGTTGTTGCATCAATGTTAAGCTTTATTCCACCTGTGCGCCCAATGATTCCCACATTGCCGGTAAAATAAATTGTACCATAGAATACCTCGTTGTCCGTCACGCTTGTATTCATGCACAGCAGGTTGTTTGCAGAAATATTGATATTTGTATAAAAGTCCTTGAAATAGGAGTTGGAAATAGTACCATTAACGCGTGCAATGTTGCCGGATTCATCCGAAACCAAAAAATCCTCCAGGTAGAAATTATTATGATAGATCCTGACCCTGTCATTGAAGATATACCTGGTATTGAGGAAGGAGAATGTTGCCGCACCGTCATCAAACTCAATGGATCCATTTAATTCCGGTTTTTTTAAGGTCCCATCGAGGGTCAGACTCAAATTACCGATGCCATCCAGATCACTGACAACTTCTGAGACATATCGATTGAGGGATTTCAGTGCGAATTCATTCAACCGAATGTCAAAGTCCAGCAATTCATTGCGTGGTGTAAAGCTCCCATCCACCTCCACGACCCTGGAGCCTTGAATCTCGGACACCAGTTTCATATTGATGGTTTTTTGTGATTCATTCCAGACAGCATTGATTGTTGTGGGTCCCAGAAGCTGCTCATTGAAAAACAGGGTATCCACAGTAATATTTGTAAGTATCCTGGGATAATTATCAACCTGATGATAATTGATGTTGCCTGTGATTTTACCCTCCAGATCAGCCTTCAGTCCGGTGATGTTTGAAATCTCCGAAAGGTTCAGGTTTTTTACTTCAAGATTAAATTCCTTGTCATCGCGAGAAGAAATGGTTCCGTGGGCAATAATATGCTTGCTCCTGCTTTTTATGGCGAGACTGTCGATGTTTATGTATTTATGCCTGAGAAGAATTTCTGCGCTGCTGACCTCCCATAAATCATCATTGATGTTAAGTTTTGTGGGTAGAACACTGATCTGAAATCCCCTGTTTTTCGAAGAATCAGGTTGAAATACGCCAGTCATCCTGATCTCCCCGCTGTACCTGGGTTCAAGCCTGTTGTCCCATGTAATATCCAGATGAGCAGTCTCCCCGTCAGCCCGGAACAGGATGATTTGATTCTCCAGGGAATAACCCTTGCCGTATGTCATGCTGTCTGATTGAATTTGAATCAGAAAATCATTGCCGCTAATCTCAGAATGCAGATCAACGTTGGTCCAGCTGTTCTGTGCTATATGAAGATCCGGAAAATGCCCCCGGGTGGTGCATATTTGCCTGGAAAGATCATAATGTCCGTGGACCTGACTCTCCTCTCCAATTTGCAGCGATGGGTAAAAGAAATCCAACAGGGAACTCATTCGTTTAAAATCAATCCGGTAATCAAACTGATTCATGGAATCGATAAGCGGCTCGTGGTTAGGTAATACGTTTAAATACAGATCCGCAAGGTTCCGGAATGAGGAAGGCAAAGTTGATAACTGGTATTGCCCTTTAATAACAGCATCAAACATATCCGAGCGGACCTCTAACAATGAGGTGTCGGGTGAGTTTCGTGTAACCAGGCTCATATCATACAGCTGTACCTGGGCATCTTTTTTCTCAAACAGACTGTTCACCAGTCTTATCTCCCCATTCAACTGATCCAGGGTTTGGCCTGAGATGTCAGTTTCGATAAGAAATGATGCAAAATAGTTTGGATCCTCCTGGCCCAGATTCAGATAGTAGGGTCTGGCACGAGCCACATCAGCTGTGAAATTGTACGCTGGAACTTCCTCCGAGAAATCCATTTTGCCCTGGAAATCCAATTTTATATTTGGATCACTGATACTGATACCACCATCGAAGGTGTTATTAGTGAAAGCCCCGTTAAGTGTAATGTTGCTGTATGCATATTGATAAATCTCAAGTGTATCAATGGTCCCTTCCAGATCGGCCTGAATCTGACCCCGGTAAAGGCTACCGTCGACAAAAACATTCATATCCAGCCGGGCCAGGTAATTCTCCAGATCGAGGAATTTTCCCAGCCTGAAATTACGGGTCTTTAGCTGACCGTTAAAATCAACTCCATGGATGCTGTCGGGTCTAAATGACAGGTCCATTACCATCCTCCCCAGATCTGTGGACAGAAGACCTGAAGCAACAAAATGATCTGGGTATCCTGTAAAATTTCCTTTGAAGTCCATGTTACCCAGGTTTGTCCAGGGATACAACACCCGGGTAGATGTATCCTTTCCCTGAGCCAACAGTTCATTAATGGCACTGATGGAAGTGTTAAACTCCCTGAAGTTGAAATCCAGGAAAGTATTGCTTATTTCTGGCAATCCTATCATTACAAAGTCGAAAGCGAGGGAGCTGTTCTGATCAAATGTTACAAAAAGCTCTTCACCCCTCATATCATTCAGTCTTCCATTGATCTTACCATCAATGGTGATCCGATCAAGCATCCCCCTCACTCCAGGTACAAAGTAGGAGAGGTCGGCCAACTTCAGGTTGGAATGATCTGAGGAAAATATCAGATCTACTTCGCGGGAAAACTGTTTAAATTTTGAGTAATCCTTAAAACTGAAACCAAGTTCAGGAATGTGCAGGTCAGATTCTCCTGTAATGATCTCAAGATCATTGAAATAGAGATGCTTTTTACCTATGGAGAGTTGGGATGTAAGCTGCCTGATATTAAATCCTGATTTTTCAATTCCGGTTAATCCTGAAATACTCATGCGTACTGTATCCATAGAACTGCTCAGGTTATTGACAGAGATTTGAATGCCATCCATTTGCAGGTCTGTGAAGTTGACGGAAGACTTATCAGGCTTTTTAACCATCCTGGAAAGTGAGAACCTGATGTCAATCAGGTCGATAGAAGAAATAAGCAATTTTGATTTTCTTTCAGGCGGCACGTGAGGTTTTTTCAACCTGTCTATTATGAACTTCAGGTTGACTACGCGACTGCTATCAATTACTAAGTTTATAACCGCGTTCTCAAGGGTGATCTTCCTGATCTCTATCCTTTTACGATCTGGCCGAATTTGTTTGATCCTGAGTTTTGTGAGTTCGGAATAAAGCAGGGTATCACCGTAGAGGTCTTCCACATAAAGATCCCTGATCTGGATCCTCTTAAAAAAAGAGTAACTGACCGAAGAGAGCGAGATGGAAGTCCCCAATGCTGAAGACAACCGCTCGACCGCAAATTTGCTGACCATGGTCTGGACCTGTCTGTTCTGGAGAAACAGCAATGACAGTGCTGGTATGGCTAAAAGTACCAGCATCACGATCAGTCCTATTTTCGCTATCTTTTTAATACTTTTGTTTTTTAAAATGTTCTCTACGTTACAAAAATATAAAAATGTTATCATGGGCACTATTATTCTTGGAATTGAATCTTCCTGTGATGACACTTCGGCGGCAGTGGTGAGGGATCGCGAACTGCTTTCCAACATCGTAGCGGGTCAGGAGGTGCACAGGAAGTACGGCGGAGTAGTTCCTGAACTTGCTTCAAGGGCTCACCAGCAAAATATTGTGCCGGTGGTGGACCGGGCACTCAAAGAGGCCGCGGTGAAGTGCGAAGATATTGACGCAGTTGCTTTTACAAGAGGTCCGGGATTGCTTGGAAGCTTGTTGGTGGGTACTTCATTTGCCAAAGGATTTTCAGCAGCCCTTGATATACCCATGATAGAAGTGAATCATCTTCAGGCACATATTCTTGTTCATTTTATTCAATCCGGGCATTCTGACAGTCACTCACCCCCTTTCCCATTTATTTGTCTGCTGGTATCGGGAGGGCATACACAGCTGGTAATGGTGAGGGATCATCATCAAATGGAGATTCTCGGACGATCCATCGATGATGCAGCGGGTGAGGCTTTTGACAAGTGTGCGAAACTTCTGGGATTGCCGTATCCAGGTGGTCCTCATGTGGACCGGCTGGCCTCGGAAGGTGATCCATTCCGGTTTACATTCAGTAAGCCCCGGCTTGAAGGATTTGATTATTCATTCAGTGGATTGAAAACATCTTTTCTCTACTTCCTCAGAGACCGTCTTAAAGAGGATCCGGCCTTTATTGAGCAAAACAGGACTGACCTTGCAGCATCATTGCAGCAGACCATCATTGATATTCTCATGAATAAATTGCGTCAGGCTTCAAGGAAAACAGGTATCAGGCAGATAGCCCTTGCAGGTGGAGTTGCTGCCAATTCAGGACTGCGCAGCGCGATCAGGGAGGAGGCAGGCAAACATGGATGGGAGGTGCACATACCACCGGTCAGCTTTACAACAGATAATGCAGCCATGATTGCCATCACCGGTTATTTCAAATATCTGAGGGGAGAATTTGCTTCTGAGGATATTGCTCCGGTTGCAAGGATGTATTTTTAATAACACTCTTTAAAGCATGATAAATTTGTATAAAATGAATTTGAATAGGACTTTAATGCCATAAAAAATTGTTATATTGGAGTGAATTTCTTTAAAAGTGTATGGATAAATTAGAGTTTCAACCCACTCAGAAAACGCCATACGTTTTGCTGGATCCTTCCGGTAAAATAAAGTTTAAAGGCAGATCCATTCCGGAGGATGTTTCTCTGTTCTATGAGGATATTCTGGATTGGATCATTGCTTATGCTTCTTCACCGCCATCGCATACTGAGGTTGATATTGAGATGGAGTACCTGAACAGCGGAACTTCCAAGTATATGTTAAGGCTTCTGAAAAAATTAAAGGAGGTCGATAACGATGGTTATGAACTGAAAATCAACTGGGTGTATGAGGAGGGGGACGATGACATCCTTGAGCGTGGAGAGTATTATGCCTCCATCCTGAACCTGGACATCAGTTTCATTGAGATAGAGTGATCATTTCCTTCTGATTTTTTGTAAAGCATCTGCCAGGTACTTCCAGTAAGCCAGATGAAATGCGAATGAATCCGTATTTTTAATTACTTCCTGTAGCAAGCCAGGTTTTTCAGGATGGAACTGAACACCAAATACAAAGGGATACTGTTCGTGCTCAATGGCTTCCACCACCTTTCCGTCCATAGATTGTGCAGCCACCTTCCAACCTTTACCAAGGTTTTCCACCGATTGGTGATGGCTGCTCAACACCAGGGGGGCAGTTTTCCCATGGAAACCGGTTTCCATGATAAGAAATGATCCATCTTCCAGCTTTACATGGTGAAAGTGATAGGAGGTAGGATCATCATTTCCGGTATTGACCATATCAGCGTAATTCCTGTGTATCTGGTCGGAAGGAAGGGCCAGAATTTCTTCCGCATTCCAGATCCCATAAATTTCAGTGGGAATGTCCTGGATCATGGTACCACCTGTGGCCACATTCATGGTCTGCATTCCCAGGCATATACCACTGATCAGGTAGTTTTCCTTTTGTTTCAGAAATGGTTTCCATTCAGGATCCTGTGATCCACCCAGCAGGTGAAACAGGTAGGAAGATTCACAATAATGCCGAAAAGGATCGGTTACAACTGTAAGGAGGTGAACAGTTTCATGATATACAGATGGAGGAATATCGGGTCCTCCCATAAACAGCGCCCCGGATGAGTTACTGAACAGCTGCATATACTGCCCGGTGCAGGCATTGTCCTGGAACAGATCCCCCGGTTGGAGCGAACCGGCTATTTTGCGCAGACTGAAATTTTCCGCATGATTATGTGCAATGTATTCCAGGGTATGATCATAGTCGTATTTTTCAAGTTCATGATAAACACCCAATATGTGATAACCATCCAATGAGAATAGCCCTTCGTCAGTGAGTTGTTGAATGACCTCCAGGTTGTATGCCGTAGGATGGAACAATAACAATGTATCCTGGGCCCCCGCTCTGAAATAACAACAAATAATCAACAGGGTGAATAGGGTGATGTGTCTCATAAACAAACAATTGAACCAATGAAATTATTTAAGCAATGCTGTTAGCCGCCGGATCAACTGATTTAAATTTTCGCGAGACTCATCATCCAGCTTTTTAAAGCTGACGTTGCCACTGGAGACTTCCTGCAGGAAATTCGATGCAAGTACTGTCCTGGAATAGTTATTGTCCTTCAGGTATTCTGAATTTCTGACAGTGATGCCTTCCCTGACCTGGACCACATACTTTTTAAAATCAATGGTAGAGAACATATCTTCTGCATCCATGTATTCATCCATGATCAACATTTGCTGGTTTGCCAGATCAATTTTGTTGTCGAACAGATCTTTCGTCAGTTTTTCATGCAGCAATGTCTCCTCTGAATTCCCAAAATTGAGAACGATGTAATCGAGGCCCCATCCGATCATAATATTGACCATCATGGGAATGCTTTCTGCACCTGATGCAGGTAAAAAATAGCATTCTTTTTCAAAACCTGTCAGTGCAACAATGGTCTTCAGGAAATAATAGGTTGCCAGATCCTTTACGATTATATTGTTAAATGTTTTAATAATCTCTTGCTGGCTGAGCCGTGCACCCATGGTGGAATAGATGGGGGAGAGTGTATCGGCGGTAGCTGATTTGAGTGAGCGCGCACTGAAAATCAGGGTTTCGCTTTTCATATCGTCTTCAACAGCCCGTTGAACCGCCAGGACCCTGTACAGCTTGTTCACATCAATCAGGTGTGGCGAGTGGGTGGTGTAGATGATTTGCATCTGCTCTTTGATATCATCAAATACTTTCAATACATCTTCCTGGGCCCTGGCATGCAAACTCACCCCGGGCTCATCGATAAGTAACACTTTGTTTTTCTGGCTTTTATCCAGGGCGGTTGCCTTAAGTTCCAGGAAGAACGAAAGGAACCATCTGACGCCCCTGCTTCGCTGCTTCGGATATAAACGTTCCCGTTCATCTTTGATCCAAAATTCCAGGTATGGTTTCCCGCTTTTTTCCGGATTGGTATGGTCATAATGGGACAACTCAAAATTGATTTTGATCTTGTTGTTTTTCCCCACACTCTGTCTCCAGAAGTCCTGGAAATTAAGCGTGATCTCACCATTCAGGTTCTCAATTTTTTGCTTCAGGATCCGGCTTGAAGGTTGCTGGAAAAAGGAATATTCGAGCCCGGTAATGGTCAGGAAATTGATGGCCGCTTTATAACCTTCCGCACGTTTGTTGGCCCTCGCAATATCTTCCAGGTCAATGCGGTTGGGAAGGAGCGAGCTAAAGTCTTCAAAAAGCTCAAAATCCGGCACTATCTTAAAGATCTCTTCAGCCAGTTCTATGGAACTATAATAGAGGTTGCGGGAATCAATCTCCTTATGTGCTGCTTTCAGGGCACCATCAAAGGAGATACCGTCGAACACAAATTCCTGTGCCAACAACTGGACATCATATTCCTTCTGAAGTTGTATCACCTCATCCTTCAACCTGTCAATGTCAGTTCGGAATATCTCTTCTTTGATCTCTGCGGCCCTTTGCTCTTTGTCTGTGGCATACATACCCGTCATCTGGAGGATGGACCTGAGATTATCCTGTACATCTACCAGTTCATTTTTATTATCGTTGATCTGGTTGTTGATCTCCTCAAGCTTTTTACTGGCCACCTGTTTTTCTTCCAGCGCATCAAAAATGTCTTGCTTTTCTTCCAGTTTGATCTTTTTCTGCTCAAGGGCCTGGTTCATTTTTTTAAACATTTCCACTTCCTCTCCCAATGCCCTTTTCAGTTCATCTTTCTTATTCTTGCCTGAGAATTTTCTGAGATTACGTTTTATTTCATTGATTCTCAGCTTGATGGTCTCGGCTTTTTCTTTTGTCCACCCAAATTCATCAATTGCTTTATTCACAGAATTAAAAGCATCGGTTATCTCATGCGAAAGATGCTCCAGCTTTGCCAGTATCTTTAACTCCCGCTGCTTTATCTGATCACAGATTTCTTTGAATATTTCCTGCAATTCATCACCCATCACCATATGGGAGTCCATATCATCCACCCAGTGCCGGGTTATTGAGATCGTTTCTATGGAACTGATCAGTTTACGGACCTCTGGATCCAGTCTTTTTAATTCAATCCTGTTTTCAATATCTGAAAGCTGAAAACTAAACCTGCAGGCAATATCGGGAAGGGAGAGGTCACTCCGTAGCATATCTTCAATGAGGTTCCCATCGTGAAAAGCTTTCAGGGCTTCCAGGATCGATGTTTTTCCGGATTCATTCTGCCCAATCAGACTTGTGATGTTATCGTGAGCAAGCTGTTGCCAGCCTGTATCTACCACAGACCTGAAATTTTGAATTCTGAAGGCAACTAATTGCATTTTGATTGATTTAAATGAAATTTATACCAAAAATCAATATGTCATCCACCTGTTCCTCGCTGCCTCTCCATGTCTCTATAACGTGTTCAAGCTCATTCTGTTGCTTTTTCATAGGCCTGTCCGAAATTCGAATCAACAGCTCCTTCATTGGACCATACTTAAATTTTTTATTCCGGGGTCCTCCAAACTGATCGGCATAGCCATCAGAAAATATATATACGTTGTCTCCTGGTTTTAGTTGCAGGTTGTGATTTGTAAAGGAGCATTCCTCAATGGCATTGATACCAACAGGCATCTTATCGGCCTTAATCTCAGTCAGAACTTTATTGCGTATATGATACAGGGGATTATTTGCACCGGAATACTGGAGCCTGGATGTCTTTGTATTGAATACACACAGAGCCATGTCAATGGCATCTTTATTTTCCAGTTCATGACCTCTCTGGTGAAGTGCTTTCATCACCCGTTCACGTAGCAGATTCAATATCCGGCTCGAATTAACAGGTCCCCTGATGCTCAGGATCTCATTCAGAAATGAAACTCCCATGATGCTCATCAAGGCTCCTGGTACACCGTGTCCGGTACAATCACCGGCTGCTGTAACAATATATTCTTCGTTCCTTGAACAATAGTAAAAATCTCCACTTACAATATCCCTCGGCTTGTGCAGCACAAAAAAATCCTTCAACGTGTTTTCAAGGTAACGTTGATCGGGTAGTACAGCCTGCTGGATAAAGCTGGCATATTTGAGGCTGGCCATCAGTTCCCTGCGCTGTTCAAGCAGGACTTCTCTGGAAAGCGTTGATTCTTTCAACTCGGATTCATTCTTAATCCCATTACCAGGATATCATCAATCTGACTGATTTCCCCCATCCATTCAATCAGCACTTTTTCCAATGCAGCTCCTTGCTCTTTCAGGGGTACGGATTGCATTTTCAAAATTAGCTTTTTGAAGTTCCTTGACATGAATTTCTTGCCCTGGGAACCCCCAAACTGGTCCAGGAACCCATCTGAGAACATATAAATATTAAAGCCTTCATCTGTGATTGTGGAGGCATTAAAGGGAAGTGTTTTCTCAGAGATACCTATGGGCATCTGGTCTGCCCTGATCTGCAGAAGCAGGTATTCATTGTTATGAACAGAACCCCTGGGCAGATCAAGCTCTTCTCCGTTGTTCAATTTCGCTTTTTCACCTCGTTTGAGCTTTCTTACCAGGTACAGTGGATTGTAGGCTCCTGAATATTGAATCTTGTTTGTCTTAAGGTCCAGGGAGATCATGGCCAGGTCCATACCGTCCTTGGTCGATTCTTCCATGCTTTTTCCTGACTGTCTCAGGGAGGTGATGATGTGTTGTCGCAATTGTTCCAGGATCTCATCCGTATTGGTGATTTCCGATTTGATCACGATCTCATCCAGGAAAGTCATTCCAAGCATACTCATAAATGCTCCAGGAACGCCATGACCGGTACAATCTGCTGCAACGATCAGAATTTTGCCATTCTTCGATCCCATCCAGTAGAAATCGCCACTCACAATATCCCTTGGTCTGAAAAGTATGAAATGTTCGATGTTGTGTTGATCCATCAGGCGGTCTGGCGGCAACAAAGCGCGCTGGATCCGGCTGGCATATTCTATGCTGTCGGTCAGTTCTTCCTTCTGTTTCCGGATCTCTGCCGTCCGTTCCTCAATAATACCCTCCAGCCTGATATTCTCCTGAATAAGCCTGCGGGTATAGAGCTTGATAATTATATAAATCATCAGGCCTGCCAATATAATGTAAGCAATAATGGCCACATGAGTAACATACCAGGGTTTCAGGATGGTAAACGTATAGGAAGCCGGGAGACTCTCTTTTCCATAGACATTCAATGCCTTTACACGCATTGTATATAGTCCGTAATGCAGGTTTGTAAAGTCCTTATACTTTGCCCCGGTCCAATCCGACCATTCATCGTTAAAACCATCCAGCTTATAACTATACTTCAATTTGTCCTCCTGCTCGAAGTATGGTGCAGCCCAGCGGAATTCGATATTGTTATACCGGTGCTTGACCTCGGGCTGTGTTTCCTCGGCCTGGGATAGGTGAATGTGGTAGCCTCCATGGTTGTTCTCTATGAAACTGGTACCATTATAGAGGAGGGAGTCGTAATCAATGATCACACGGCGGATAAGCGTCTGGAAGGATACCGTGTCGTTCCTGTAGAATGATTTATCAAAATGGTACAACTCATTCGATTTACTGAACCAGACACCTCCTTCCGGATCACTGTAAAAGACATCCACCGAGGCATTTGATAAACGCTGGAAGGATTTCTCCCGCAATATCGAAAGGGTATCTCCATTTTTTCGGGCAACCAGCTCGGTCCACCCATTATACTCATTCTCAAAAGAATACCAGTAGTCTCCATCGCTGTCCTTATAGAACGTCCGAATAGAATTCGTTCCTGATGGAAGTACCATATTATACATTGTATCGCGTATAATCGTATCCCTGAAGTAGTTGTACTGGTAAAAGCCGTCACTGGTGCCTATCAGTATTTCTTTTGTATCCGGATCATAGAATACCTGGTTATTTTCAGTAGCGGGCAATCCATCTTCTACGCCAAAGAATTTCATGGTTGCGGCCTGGGTGAGGGATATATCCAACCGGATCACTTTCGAAGGAGTACTGACCCACAGGTATCCAAATTTGTCAATACCCTTTTTCAGCAATCGTTCTTCCGGGAGATCCCTGATCCTGAGAATCTCCTTCCACCTGCCATGGATATACTGCAATCCTAAGATTTCCCTTCTTCCTGTAAAGATCACGTCGGGCCGGTTTGGATCCTGTGCGATGTGGTATCCGGAATATTCCTCCCGGTCCTGTTGATTCTTTGGTGCATTTATCACGCGTTCTTCAATGACTGAAATGTTCATATTTTTATCTATCACGTAGATTGCAGATTCAGTGGATACCAGCAAGAGTTCCACATCCGGTGAGGGATAGAACAGATGAAGGTGCCAGATATGTTCCTGTATCTCAGGAATTGGAACAAACCTGGTTCCAGTGGAGTTGGAAGATTTAACGTATAGACCACTGAATGTGGAAATGAAGAGCTTTCCATTAAATTCTTTGATATCGGTAACAAGTCCTTCAAATCCGGCACTTTCGGTAAAAACCCTGAATGGATTGTTGGTTTCCACTTTGCTTACTCCCAGGAAATTGGCGATCCAGAGAGGGCCCGACCCCATGAGCTGATTATCCGAGTAAACATGAGGGACGGTCTCATCGATCAAATCTTCCGCTTCGGTAATAATTTCCCTGGCCTTACAATCATGGTCGAGAATCACCAGACCACTAAACCGCGTTGCAACCACAAAATCATTGCTCATGGCATGGAGGTAAGTGATCACACCATTTCGGAAATAGTCATTGAGTTCCGGATCAATGATCGACTCTTCCAGTTTTCCGGTTTCCATATTAAGCAGGTAAAGGCCTAGAAGACCGGACCCCACAAGCATTCTGTTGGTGTCGAATTTAGCAAGTCCGGTGATATCCATTTCCCTGAAATGCTCTCCGCCTTTAACCATGATGAAGCTATCTTCCTCAAGCTTCATAAGGCCTTTTCCAAAATCCCCCACATAAAGTTCTTCCTCAACTACGAATGAAAAATAAGCATAATCCGGTGTATGTAAAATGGATATTTCATTCAATTCAGGATTGTAGATAAAAATCCGGGTGAAAGTACAGAAGTATATCATTCCATCTTTGTAATGTGTATTCCACACCCCTAAGAATTGGTGAAGATCCCTGTCAATACTATCGGAAAGGGACTCATAATGCATCTCCCCATACCTATCCGGTACCAGTCTGCCAAATTCAGCTTCAGCCCCTACATATACAATCCCGTCATCTCCTGAGACCAAAGACCTCACGATTGGATTGTTGGGAAGGGGTATGTTTCGCCACTCTGCACCATCATATTCCAGTACACCTTTGTCGTTGTTTCCAAAATACATGACACCCCTGAAGTCCTGGGTAATGCACCAGTTCTGTTCACTCCCGCCGGTGATATAATGTTCATAATTGGTGATGATGGGGACGCCGTATTTATTTGGCTGACCGTAGATACTGAAGGTTGCCAGCAGGCTCAGAAGAAATGATAAGATAACAGCATACTTTCTCATGGAGAGAACTATTAACATCCTAAAATATTACAAATATATGGTTATGTCGTTATGAATTTTTTCTTTTTTTCACCAACTGCGCAACCTTAAAATGATAATTTGGTTTAATATTAATACGGGAATCTTAAATTGTTTCTTGAATGCGTATACTGCCTACCTGTTTTATTGCTACTGTATGTCTTGTTTGCAGCAGTTTTGTTGCGAAAGGACAGGGGAGTGCAGTTAAGCTTCCGACAGGTGGTCGGGACAATTATACTGAGCTGATATTTCGTGTTGACCATTATGAATTCAGGGGAGAGATCGATCATCTGAATATAAGACCGGTCGCTGAAATAGATGGTTTTTCCGCCATGGAAATCCCCGGATTATCCCCCTCAGGTGAAACCGGTTATCCTGCTCTCCCGCAATTGTCAACATTGTTTGAAGCGGGACAGGGGGAGGATGTACGGATCAGGATGATCCAAATGGATTCGGTAGTTTTCGATCTTCAGGAACTTGGGATCAGAGATGAAATCTCTCCGGTCGCACCCTCGGTCAGAAAAGGAGCACCGGCAGAAGCCATGTATATGGATTCAGGAGCCTACAACACAGATGGATGGTTGGGTGCTCCCGTTATTTCAGTTGAGTACGAAGGTAAGATGAGGGGAATATCGTTGAGCACCCTCCGTTTCAACCCGGTCAGGTACAATCCTGCCAGGAACCTGGTCAAGGTTTATTACAATGTGAGTTGCACCATAGCGACGGTTGATTCTGAGAACAGCCGGTATATTCCATCGGAAGCTTTTTCAGGTGTCTTTAGCAGGGTTGTGACAAGAAGTGATGCAGCTAAAAAGGCCGTTTTTGCAGAGGAACCAATGACCCTGGTCATCCTTTCTGATACCATGTTCAGGGAAACACTTCAACCATTGGTCCAATGGAAAACTTCAAAAGGATTTCGGGTAGTGGAAGCTTACCGGCAGGATAATGCTGTGGGTAGTTCGCGGGAGTCCATAAAGGCCTACCTGAATGAACGGTATACCAATCCGTCCAATGGAGCCGCACCCACTACCTACCTGCTCATTGTGGGAGATGTGGAGCACATTCCCCTTTCACAGTCGGGGGGAGAGATCACAGATCTTTACTATGCAGAGTATGACGGTGGGGGTGATTACATTCCCGATGTGTTTTATGGAAGGATCTCGGTTGCTTCGGTGGATCAGCTTCAGGCTGTACTGGACAAGATCCTTGAATATGAACAGCACATGTTCCCCGATCCTTCCTTCCTGGATGAATCGGTTCTGATTGCCGGGGTGGATGGTACTTTTGCCAGCAGTCACGGCAACGGGCAGATCAACTACGCACACAACTACTATTTAAACGACTCCAACGGACATCATGCGCATATGTTTCCGTATCCCGAATCGGGTACAAGTGACAGCTTGATCCTGGACCTTATTTCCAGGGGTGTTGGTTTTGTTAACTATACAGGTCACGGCCTCTATGACAGGTGGATCGATCCCACATTTCACCAGAATGACATTGACCGGCTTGAAAACCTGGGGAAATACCCTGTGATGATCGGAAATGGTTGTGAAACCAATGTGTTTACCCTGGGAGAGTGTTTCGCGGAGGCCCTGCTTCGTGCTCCGGGGAGAGGTGCCCTTGCCTATATCGGATGTACCAACGATTCTTACTGGGACGAAGATTATTACTGGGCAGTGGGTGTAGGACCCATCCTGGCTGAGCCTGATTATGAGGATACTTCCCCGGGCTTTTATGACAGGGTGTTTCACTCGCATGAAGAGCCGTACGGATCATGGACTCCCTCGCTGGGTGAAATGATTTTCGGAGGGAATATGGCAGTACAGGGGAGCAACAGTTCAAGGAAGAAGTTTTATTGGGAGATTTACCAACTCGCCGGTGATCCCACCATTGTTCCCTGGTTTGCAAGGCCCTCAGAGAGGGTGGTAAGATACCCGGAGATAATTCCTGAGGGAACAACCAGGCTGGATGTAACCTGTGCTCCCTTTGATTATGTGGCCCTTTCTCAGGACGGGAAGCTGCTGGATGCACTGCATGCTACGGGAAAAGGATTTGCCACACTGCAATTGCCTGATTCCATAAGCGAAGTGCAACTGGATCTTGTGGTCTCCGGTGACAGGTTCATTCCCTTCAGGGGAAAGGTGGAGGTCGGAGAGCCCCAGGGCGCGTATCTTGATCTTGTGGGGTATGGTCTGACCCATGAATCGGTTGAAGCCGATGGGCTGATCAGCTCTGGTGAGCATATTTCATTTGATCTCCATTTGATCAACCGTGGCGCATCAGATATTCAGGGTGATACCCTGGTCCTTTTTTCAAGCAATGAAGAGGTTGCCGTTCTCGATTCCATGGTGGTACTGGAACTGTTGGAAGCAGGTGATTCAGTGATGTTGAAGGGTGTTTTCAGGATCAGATCCGAACCCGATGTGGTGGACCGGACTGCAGTTGTTTTTGGATTGTACAGGACTGGAGATCAAGTTGGTAAAAGGATCTATTTGAATGAAAAGATACACGCGCCGGTTTTAACTACGCGCGGAATACACTGGGATGACAGACCCTGCGGTAATGGAAATGGGGTGGCAGAGCAGGAAGAGTGGTTGGTATGCCACTGGACCCTGCTTAATACCGGACATTTCAGGACAGGGGAGATTTCCGGAAATGAGTTGCCAGGGTATTTTTCTGTATTTGACCGCGTGGTGTTTGATACCATTTCAGTATTGGAACCGGGAGATATGATTGAATTCCATTTCAGGGTTAAGGTTAACAGTTTGGCCAATGGATGGCAACAGGTCGGTCCATTCACAGCAGGTGATCAGTTTGAAACTGTTCTGGACAGTTTTACACTTTCCATTGGCAGGCATTTTGAAGACTTCAATACGGAGGAAACGGACAGGTATCCATTTATGAACAGATCTGATTCTCCCTGGAAAATCGATGGTGGTACTTTTGTTTCATCACCATTTTCGTTCAGCTCGGGGTCCATTTCAAGTTATGGGAACAGTGAACTAACCATCATGATTGAATCTGATGCTCCGGATACGCTTTCCTTTTGGTACCGGGTATCTTCTGAGACAGGTTATGATTTTCTGAGGTTCTATACAGACTCTGTACTGGTTCAGAGCTGGTCGGGGGAAAAAGGGTGGGACCGGTTTTCCACAATCCTGGATAAGGGAAATCACCAGCTCACCTGGGCCTATCAGAAAGACCAATCCATCAGCAAGGGGGAGGATGCTGCCTGGATCGATGACATCTCCTTTCCGGCAACTGCATTTCGCAGGTCTGATCTATCCCTGGTACATGTACTGTCTCCTGGATCGGGTCCATGGCTGGATCACGAAAATGTGAGCTTCCTGGTCAGGAACACCGGTCTGGATACCATTCCGGGTTTTGCTGTTGAGATCTCCCTGAACGGACAGCTTGTGGTAACCGATACCCTGTCAGATTTCATTCTCCCCGGTGAAAGCCTGGAATATGTATCTTCAGAAACCATTGATCTTTCCGGGATGGGTATTTATCAACTTCATTCCGGCATCCATTCCCCTTCGGATTACTTTACAGGTAACAACTGGCTGGAGACGCGCGTAGATTATTATAACTATCCTGACATTGCCCTTTCCTTGTTCCGGATGGACAGCGTTAAGGGAGTCTATTCCAATGCCATCCTTGAGATCGAGAACCTTGGAAACACAGTGGTCGACTCCCTGTCGTATGAGTTATGGATCGATGGTTTGATGACAGAAACGGGAGTCCGGTTCATCGGAATGGATCCCGGGCAGCTGGTTTATGAAACCTTCAGGTTGATCGATAGCCTGGGTTCCTATCTTACAACAGGATATTATAATTATGTGATCAGATCGGCAGAACCGGATAGTGTCATGTCCAACAATGAAGTTTCCGGAGTGTTTTACTGGCATGCGCTGGGACTGGTTCGATCAGAGATATCCGGTGGATTACTCCTCTATCCAAATCCGGCCAGGGAAGGAATACACCTGGTGCTGCCGGAGCCGGCCGCTAAGGATCTGATCATTGAACTGATTACAATGAATGGATGGGTCATTGGAACATATACCCTTAAAAAAGGAGAGGAACATCTGCACATTACTACCCTGCCAGCTTCAGGAAATTACCTTTTGAAAATTGTTGAATCCGGAGTATCTCTCCCCGTGGTAATTACAGATTAAAGGTACCCTGAGACTATTCCATCAATCGAAGGTCAAAAGTTCCTCCTTTGACAATATAGCAGGGAGATCCGCACTCTGATCCTGCATCTGACAGCTCCATTTTATCAGCGTCGAATGCAATTATAGTTTTCTGACCGGATTTGTAGGTTGCCCTCACTGTATATTCCGTGCCGATCTCCGAGTAGAGAAAAAGCTCGTCGGAGGTGGCGGTATCCTGCCAGTCAATGACCCCATCCTCATACGGCCCCTTATAAAATGTGAGGGGTACTGAATCATTCTCTTCATTGATGGTGAGATAAACAATCAGGTTGGCACTGTCGGGCTGGTATCCATAACAATCGTTACAATTCACTTTGAAGATCCAGTCTTCCGGTTCACATCCCATGAAATTACCGGACAACAGCAACAGCAATGCCGTAACTATATACACTGGGATCAGGGCTCCCCGTGATTTAATATTGAATGTCTTTATAACCATAGTCAGTGTTCCGGTAAGAAATCCTTACAAACAGGGTGATGTTTATTTTCCAGTGTTTTTCGTTGAGGGTGCCAAAAGTATACCTTTCGGTGCCAAATTTCATGCCTGCAAACTTACCTTTCATGTATAAGCCTGCAGAAGGCATCAGGCTATATTGAACCGGTGGATTTTCCTGTAAACCAATGTAACGCGGGAAGGAGAGCAGACCGTAAAGTCCGGCATATGCTCCATATTCTATGCCGTTCTTATCCTTCAGGAACCTGAAATATTTTCCGCCTCCATGGGTCCATGCTGTACGGTTTTCCCTGTACTGGTAAATCAGTGTATCGTTCACATCTACCTGAACTGTTTGTGAAAAGGGGCGAAAATCAAAACCTGTTTCCACAAAAAAACCGAATTTCCTGTCGACCCAGGATACCCTGGTCTGCATCATATATTCATGTTTCACAAAACTGTTTCCCCATGCCACATCGAATTCTGAAAAGTCGGGTTTCGCCATTGGTCCGGCACCTTTTTCTTTCAGCATTTTCAGCATTTCCTTCTGATTCTGCTGAACGGCCAGGTCATACAGGTTCCTGTTGTTCGCGATCTGGTGATGGATGTTTGCTCCGCTGTCGACCAGGATCCTGGCAGCTTCGGATTGCTGAAAACGGATGGCATGGGCCAGGGGGGGATGGTTTTGCTTATTTGTTTTCTCCATTCCGGCACCATATTCCAGCAGAAGGGAGATGATATCCCCATTGCCCTGCTGGGAAGCAATCATCAAAGGGGTATTTCCTTTTTTATCACGGGAATCGGGGTCCAAATTGTTCTGAAGGAGTACATCCACTGTTTCAATATTCCCGAAAAATACGGCTGTCATCAATGCATCATTTCCGTCTCCATCCCTGATGGCATCGGAGGCACCATAATAAAGGAGCAGATCAGCGATCCTGTATTCATTCATGGCAGCGGCATAAATCAGTGCGGAACCATTGAAGTCGTCGTGTTGATCCGGATCAGCACCTTTCCCGAGAAGGTATTGGGCTACATTGAAATGTTTGTTCAGAACAGCCACCATCAGGGGCGTGGTATTCTCAACATGGGTTAGTTCCAGCTCTGCTCCGTTCAGTACCAGGAGGTTAACGATTGTCGAATCGCCATTTTCGGCCGCATACATAAGGGCTGTCATCCCCCCTTCAGCTTTTGCATTGGGATTGGCCCCTTTTTTTAACAACATCAGCACACTGGCCGGTTCTCCCCTGATGACTGATTCCACCAGGTTCCAGTTGTCATTTCCGGATTTGAAATAGGAGGTATCGGAAAGGATATAGGGCTCTTTTTCCTGTGCAAACAGATGTGCACTCAACAGCAATGAGAGTAACAGGCTTGTAAGCAGCCCGGTTAAATTTTTACGGTTCCCGGATTTAACCACCTGAACGTTTTACTTTAAATCCTTTATCCACAAGCAGGGTGATAACCCTTTCCCTGAAATCTCCCTGGACCATGATCTCACCATCCTTAGCAGAACCTCCCGTACCACATCTGGATTTCAGTTCCTTGCCCAACAGTTTCAGGTCCTCTTCGGTTCCTGCAAATCCATCCACAAGGGTCACCGTCTTGCCTTTCCTGTTCTTTCGGTCGAGTCGAACATAGAGCAATTGCTGATCGGGTGGCAGTGTTTGTTGAGCCTTTGCCTGGCCGGATTCAAATTGATACTCCGGATTGGTCGAATATACAACCCCCAGTCTTTTTTTCCAGTCATTCTCCATCTGAAAGATCTTCTAATTGCCCAGCTCAAGCTGGTTCCGTACCAGGTTGAAATAGTGGCCTTTTTTGGAGATAAGGGCATTGTGTTTGCCCTGCTCAACAATTCTGCCACGATCCAGTACGATGATCTGGTCGGCATTCTTCACGGTACTCAGGCGGTGGGCCACAATCATCACTGTTTTGCCTTTGAATACCAGCTGCAGGTTTTCCATGATCCGCCGTTCGTTGTTGGCATCCAGGGCGCTGGTGCCTTCGTCCATGAACAGGAAGTGGGGATTCTTGTAGATGGCCCTGGCGATCAGGATCCGTTGTTGTTCACCTCCACTGAGTGTTAACCCTTCCTGTCCGATCTTGGTATTATAACCCAGAGGGAGCTGGTCAATGAAATCATCGATGCACGCCATCCTTGCAGCATACAGCAACTGGTCTGGTTTGATCTCGTGCTCCCCAAGGGCAATGTTCTTGGCTATGGTATCTGAGAATATAAATCCATCCTGCATGACCACTCCACACTGACTTCTCCAGAGATCGGGCGGTATCATCTGAATGTTCATGTCACCTATCCTGATCTCTCCTTTTGTTGGTGGGTAAAATCCCAGCAACAATTTAATCAGGGTGGTTTTTCCACTTCCGCTGATACCAACCAGTGCAGTTACCGTATCCTTTCGAAGTGTTATATTGATACCTTCCAGAATATTCCTGCTGATGGCTCCCGGGTAGGTAAAATCCAGTTGGTTCACCGCAATCCGATCGATCACAGGAAGTATTGTCATACCTGTGTCCTGCTGGTATTCATCTTCAGAGTCATGGATCTCACCCAGCCGCTCAAGACTGATCTTTGCATCCTGGGCCCTGTGAAAGAAAGAGATCATCTGCTCGATGGGGCCGTTAAGCTGACCAAGGATATAACTTATTGCAAGCAACGTACCAAGGGTCAAATCCCCATTCAGAACCGCAATGGCAGCCGTAACATTGATCAGGATATTCTTGGTTTCATTGATGAAAACTCCACCCGCCTCCTGGTACTGGTTGAGAGACAGGCTCTTCATGTTCACCCTGAAAAGACTGGTCTGGATATCTTTCCATTCCCACTGGTTGATACGTTCAGCATTGTTCAGTTTAATTTCCCTGATGCCCTGGATGATCTGGATCAGTTTGCTCTGGTTTTCAGCCATCTTCGAGAAGTACTTATGGTCAAGAGACCTTCTGCGCTTCATGAAAATGTATATCCATATGAAGTAAAGCAGGGCTCCGGTCAGGAAAATCACCAGAATTTTCAAGCTGTAAATAGCAAGTATGACTGCAAAAACAAGCAGGTTCACCATAGAGAAGAGAATGGTGAGGGATGAGGTGGTGATGAACGATTCAATCCTCCTTTGATCGCCGATCCGCTGCAGGATATCCCCGGTAAGCTTTGTATCGAAGAAACCAACGGGCAGCTTCATCATTTTTATGAGGAAGTCTGATATCAATGCAATATTGATCCGGGTACTCAGGTGCAGAAGAATCCATCTCCTGATGAAATCAATGCCCATTTGCGAAAGGATCAGAACAAACTGGAACAGAAGGATCAGATAAATGAATGGCAGGTCCTGGTTGGTTATCCCGAAATCCACCATGGATTGGAACAGAAAGGGCAGCAGGAACTGGATAATGCTGCTCAGTATCAATCCAAGCAACAGGTGGTATACGTAACGCTTGTACGGAGCCAGGTAACGAAACAGGTACCTGAATCCTGTTTTATTCACAGGTTCGTCTTCCTGGTTCAGGAAATCAGGTGTCGGATGCAATAGCAACACTGAACCTTTCGCTTCACCGTCTAACCGTGTGCTGATCCATCCTTTCAGGAATTCTTCTTTTGAGTAGACTGTGTGTCCGAATCCAGGGTCGGCCACATAAACCCGGTCTCTTCGGATCTTATGTACCACAATAAAGTGGTTCTGTTTCCAGTGGACGATCACCGGAAGAGGAGCCTCGGAGGTTAGCCGGTCCCACGTAAGTGAAACACCCATGGTTTGGAATCCAATGGCTTCGGCCCCTTTGGCGATACCCAGCATGGAAACACCCTCCCTGCTCAGGTATGATTTCTCTCTAAGGGTTTGCAACGTGAAGTGTTTTCCGTAATGGCGGGCTACCATTCTCAGGCAGGTAGGACCACAATCCATGGCATCAAGTTGCTTGTAAAATGGGAAAGAAGGCATATACCAGATTGCTTATGCCCCTAAATTAAGAATTATTTTAACAAAATCTTTTTCAATTTCCTGGCTTCTGCTTCATAAGGTCCAGGATTTTGAATCAATGGACTGAGGGTTGCGGCGGCCTCCTCCCGGCGACCTGACTTTATCATTGCAAGGGAAGTGTACCAGATCAGTGATTGACCCAGCTGGTGATCTGTTGTTATATGGACCGTACCTATGATGCTGATGGCATCTTCCTGCAGGTCCAGCTCAATGGATGCCAGCAGGTAGTACAACAATGCAAGCTGGTTCTCAGAATTCTGATCAATGGCTTCTGATGTTTTTTGTAACGACTCGCTGTAAAATCCCCTGTTATACAGATTAATACCCACTTCAATGCCACCACGTGTTTCCTGGTTATACGCGAGTATTACGCGGTCTTTCCCCGGATTATAAAATTGTGAAAACAGACGGTCAGGCCTCCTGCTCATCAGGAAAATGGCCATCAGGATGGCCAGTGATCCGGCCAGTGGCAGAATGAAATACCACCTGGACCGTTGTGCGCGCACATTACGCTCAAATTTCCCTGGCGGCCGATCCATTACCTCCCTGAGTTTGGATCTGAAAGCTTCCTCATCTTTCTTCCATAGCTGGGTTTTAATGAGGCGGTATGCGGCTGAAACCTGTTCATATTCTTCCCGGAGCAATTTATTGGATACCAGATCTTTTTCAAAGGACCCGGACTCATCCTGGCTCATCTCTCCTGACAGGTATTTGATGATAAGATCAACGTATTTCATTTTTTAATCGTTTAAAAAGGGGATCATTTACAATCCTTTTAATAAGGCTCTTTTTGCATCTGTACTTTCTGTCTGCTGCATGATGAAGGTCTTTGTACTCCATACTTACCCTGATATCCTCAATGGTGAAATTGTTGAAATACATGGTAAGGATCATCTGGCAGTCTTCACTTAACTCATTAAAATGCTTGTTGAATAGTTCATTCAGGTGATTTTGCAGCAATGGATCATCTGCCGGACCAGGATCGTTCACCACAAGTGGTTGTTGTCTTAATTTTTCGGCATGAAGCTGGTATTTTTTCTTCTCCTGCATCCAGATGTTCTTGCAAATGGCGTAGAGATAGGTCCCAAATTTGCAACTGAGCTTCAGATCACTGGATTTGATCTTGTTGTACACAATGATCATTGCTTCCTGGAATACATCTTTGGCCTGGTCCCTGCTTCCCTGGTGGTGAATGACATATCCTTCAATGATCGGGAAATAGGTATGATATACGTATTCCAGAATATCTGTATCATGGTTCCTGATCCCGGTAATCAATTCATTTTCGTTGTGGTTTCTCATCATTTGGAAAGACAAAAAAAGGCAGGTGAATAAACATCACCCGCCTGGATAGTAATAAAAAATATATATGATTTCAAACTTGACATCCCCCCAGAATAATGTTTTATAACATCGTCACAGGTTTATGTGATAAGCGAATCAAATATCAGCGTCTGATCAGTATTTTTTTAAAATGGCAAATTTGACAGATCGACATTCCCGCCGGACAGGATCACTCCGATCTTCCTTTTCTTAAACTCCGAGTTGTTTCGGAACAGGGCCGCAACAGCTACCGCACTGGATGGTTCAATCACAAGCTTCATCCGTTCCCAGATGAATTTCATGGCATCAATAATCTCCGATTCCTCAACCCGGATGATCTTGCTCACAAGCTTTTGAATGATGGGGAAGTTTTTATCACCCAGCTGGGTTTTTAATCCGTCTGCAATGGTTTTTGGATTGATGCTGGGTTGTATTTTGCCTGTTTTCAGTGAAAGGTATGCGTCATCGGCACCAAAAGGTTCGGCACCGATGGTTTCGATGTAGTAATGCAGGTGGTTGTTTGCAAGAGCTGTTCCCGCAAGCAATCCGCCACCACCGACAGGAGCAATGACCACATCCAGGTGGTCCGCTACTTTTGCCAGTTCCCATACGGCAGTAGAGTTTCCCAGAATTACATTTGTATCGTTTGATGGGTGCACAAATGTTGCGCCTGTTTTTTTCTGGTGCGAATCGGTGGTTGATTCCCTGCTTTTAAGGGTGGGAGCACATTCAATGATCTGTGCTCCATATCCGGCCACTGCTTCTCTTTTTATTTGCGGGGCGTCAGAGGGCATCACGATATAGGCTTTCGTATCGAGTGACCTGGCAGCCAATGCAAGTGCAGCAGCGAAGTTACCCGATGAATGGGTGATTACGCCCCGGGCCCTTTCTTCATCAGATAGCTTTAGAATGGCGTTGGTGGCTCCCCGGATCTTAAAGGCACCCATTCGTTGAAAATTCTCGCATTTGAAGAAGACAGAGGCCTGCAACATCTGGTTCACGGTGGTGGATGTGAGCACAGGGGTGTTGTGAACATAAGGAGCGATCCTCTTTACGGCCGACTGAACATCCTTTAAGGTTGGTATCATATTCTATAAATGTAATGCACTTTCAGCAAAAAGTAAAGATTCCTGTACTAAATAGCACCCTAAAGCTTGAATCGGTACCGAATGGAAATCCCAAAGTCCAGAAAATCAAGCTCATAGATTTGAAAGATGTTCATCATCGGCTTCCAGTCCAAACTAAAGTTAAGCGGCAGGTCCCTTACCACGAATTCGATACCTCCCACAGCAGCCAGACCAAGAGAAAATTCCTCTTCCCATTTTCCGCCAAAAGCCCCGCCACCCATGTAAACCAACCAGCGTTTGTTTCTGAAAAATTCCATGTGGTGCTCATACAATACCGATAGATTTAATCCGTGACGGTTGTATAGTGCACCCACTTCAAGTGCGGCCATCTGGTGTCTGAAAAAACCCTTATAGATTATCCCGCTTGAGTAACCGGCCCGAACTCCTCCGGAATGTTCATAGGGTTGTCCGTTCAGGCTCAACGATAGAGACAGGGTTAAAAGGAACAGGAAGATATGGATGATTTGGAAGATTCTCATAGTCGTTTCATTTTCATGGTAGTTAATTAAAGTCTGGATCCTTTCACCTCAAAAACTGTTTCGGTGTACGAGGGGATCTTCAAACCTGCCGGCAGGTAGGAACTGCTGATGATGGTTGTTTCAATAACCACCCGCTGGCGGGAGACACATCGTTTCAGCCATCCGGATTCCACATCCATCTGGAAGTCGTAGGTCTGGCTTCCTGATACCCCGGACCTTACTTCGCCCATACTGGTTTTTTCCTGAAAATCTCCCATTGAGTTCAACATGCCCAGACCCTGTATGATTATGACCTTATCGGTGGTACGTGTGAGGTAATACCTGTTCGACATCTGCACTGATTTTGTATTAAAGAAATAGGTAATATCACTTGTCCAATTGGCAATGGGTTGTATCACAGGGTATACCGACACAAACAGGCTGAAAATGCTTTTGAATGAATCTTGCCCGTACACTTCAACCAGGGTATTCAGAATGACCTGCTGCTCGCTGCTGTCAGCTGAAGGAAGGGCTGCGAGAGATTGGAACATTTGATCCATGCCTTCAAGGGACTTTAATTTACCTGAATGGTCCATCACCACGCGAAAAGTACCCTGCTGAAGAGAATCAACCATATCTGAGAGCATTCTGTTTCTTCCGGTTCCGGAGTTGATGTTAATGGCCATGCCCGGGGCCAGCATGGAGAGGAGCAGGTCCCTGTACCGTACGGTCATATAAATCAATCCATGGTTGTCTGTGGAATCGATGCTGAATTCCAGTTTCATCTGGTTGTAGAGACTGATCTCTTCACTGTTTATGGATTCAGAATGGGTGGTTTGCTGGATATCAACATCCAGCACGTACTTCTCCCCTGGCTGAAGATTGTATGACAGCCTTGTTTCCTGGGAGAATGCCTGCAGGGCAAATAACAGGGCAAACAGGGTTACAGTGTATGCTTGCATTCTTATCATGCGGTGGATAAAATTAGTAATTAATGATAGAAATCATTTTGTTATTCGAATAACAATACATACTTTTGAGCTCACTGAGAAACTGGCCGGACTGGTTTCGAGGTATCAATATTCATCTGAACCGGAGGAGGTCCTGAGGGTAAAGAGCTAATGCTGAACAACTTTCATTTATACTTCCAAAGGTTCGTCAATCGAATTGAACATGATTTACGCCCCGCAGACTTATGCCATTGAAGACAAACCCATGGTGCCATTTATCTCTGAAAATGAGATAGAGGAGACCCTGCAGAATGCACAACGGGATAAGAACCTGGTGCGGGATATCATTGAAAAATCGCTCAGTAAGAAAAGGTTAAGCATGGCAGAAACGGCGACCCTTATCAATGCCACTGATCCTGAACTTGTGGAGGAGATCAAGGAGGGAGCCCGCAGGTTAAAAGAGCAGGTATACGGAAAACGCATTGTTCTGTTTGCGCCCCTGTATGTGGGAAATCTATGCATCAACAATTGTGAGTACTGTGGTTTCAGGGCAACCAATAAAGATCAGAAAAGGACCACCCTTACCCAATCTGAAATGATCAGGGAAGTGGAGATGCTTGAGGAGATGGGCCAGAAACGGCTGATCCTGGTGTATGGTGAGCATCCCAAATACAGTCCGGAATTTATCGCGGATACGGTTCGGACCGTATATAAGGTGAAAAAGGGGAACGGAGAGATCCGGAGGGTAAATATCAATGCTGCCCCGATGGATATCGATGGCTTTAAAACAGTGAAACAGGCAGGTATCGGAACTTACCAGGTATTCCAGGAGACCTATCACAGGGAGGCTTATGCCACGCATCATACGGGAGGAGTAAAAAAAGATTATGACTGGCGCCTGTGTGCACTGGACCGGGCCCAGGAGGCCGGGATTGACGATGTGGGAATAGGAGCTCTTTTTGGATTGTATGACTGGAGGTTCGAAGTGCTTGGACTGATCAGGCATGTGAACCACTTTGAGGCCGTATACAATGTGGGCCCCCATACCATATCATTTCCCCGGCTAAAGCGCGCTTCGAATGCTCATTTGGATTCCCGTTATGAGGTTAGTGATGAGGATTTTACCCGGATGGTTGCCATCCTGCGACTGGCGGTTCCCTATACAGGACTTATCCTCACCGCGCGCGAACCTGCTGAGATCCGTGACGAAGTTCTTGAATTTGGTGTGTCTCAGATTGATGGTGGTACCAAAATTGAAATGAAGGCCTATGCTGAAAAGGCCAGGGACCAGGATCTGGACGCAGAGCAGTTTGAGATCAATGACAACCGCTCCCTTTCAGATGTAATGGATGACCTTATTGAGAATGAGTACCTTCCCTCATTCTGTACCGCCTGTTATCGCACGGGCAGAACAGGTGAACATTTTATGGAGTTCTCTGTACCCGGGTTTATCAAACGCTACTGTACACCCAATGCCATACTGACCCTGGCAGAGTACCTTGAAGATTACGCGCAGAACGGAACCAGGGAGAAGGGTTACCGGCTTATCCGGAAAAACCTGAATGAGTTTGATGATAACGGGTTCAAATCTAAACTGGAGGAGAGGCTGGAGCGCGTGAAGCAGGGTGAGAGGGATCTTTACTTCTAATTCCCGGGAAGGGAACAGATGTTGTCAATAATATCTTATTTTTACAAAGTTTGATTTGAGATATGGCAACACCTTCTAAAAAGTCTTTTGGTACAGCCCCGGTGTATTTTACATCGATTGCAACCATTCTGGGGGCGATTCTCTTCTTAAGGTTTGGTTTTGCTGTGGGAACCCTGGGATTCTGGGGAGTCATGGGCATTATCCTTCTGGGGCACCTGGTCATTATTCCATCGGCACTTGCCATCTCTGAGATAGCCACCAACAAAAGGGTGGAAGGGGGCGGGGTGTACTTTATTATTTCCCGTTCATTTGGAATGAATATTGGTGCCACTATTGGATTCGCCCTGTTCATCTCTCAGGCCATCAGTGTGGCCTTTTATATCATCGCCTTTACCGAAGCATTTGAGTTTTTCTTTAAGTGGGTATCCTCGCGATACGATTTTACCCTGCCCCGGCAGGTGATCAGTATCCCGGCCATGATCGGAATATCAGTTCTGATCCTACGAAAAGGTGCGGCAGTGGGTATGAAAACTCTCTATGTTGTGGTTGCCATTTTACTGATATCCCTGTTGCTGTTTTTTCTTGGCAATACTGAATACAGTGACACCCATACATTTTCCCTTTTATCTCTCGAAAAAGGAGACATGAATCAGTTTTTCCTGGTGTTTGCCATCATATTTCCGGCTTTCACCGGAATGACAGCTGGCGTGGGCCTGTCGGGCGACCTTAAGAAACCTGGAAGATCCATACCCCTGGGTACCATTCTGGCCACCGTAACTGGTATGGTCATATACATCCTTATTGTCTATAAGCTTACCTCATCGGCAAGCCTGGAGTCCCTGAGGGATCCCAACAACCAACTTGTGATGAAGGATATTGCGCTGGCTGGCGGATTCATTATCCCCCTTGGCCTTGCGGCTTCCACATTCTCCTCCGCCATCGGCTCCCTTATAGTGGCACCCCGCACTTTTCAGGCCCTGGCAGGAGATGGTTCGTTTCCTTCCAAACGGATCAACCGGTTCCTGCATAAGGGCAGGGGTGAGACCAATGAACCTTTCAATGCCACCCTGGTCACAGTGGTAATTGCCATGGTGTTTGTGTTCATCGGGGATGTGAACAAAGTGGCGGGGATCATCAGTATGTTCTTTATGGTTACTTACGGCTCCCTCTGCCTGATCTCTTTCTTGCACCATTTTGGATCCGCGCCATCGTACCGCCCCTCATTCCGCTCCCGTTGGTACATTTCCCTGGTGGGATTTGTGGCTTCCATATGGGTCATGTTTAAGATCGATACCCTGTTTGCCATGGGTTCCATCGTGATCATGGTTTTATTATATCTCCTGATCAACAATTACCACAAGGACAGAAAAGGTCTTGTATCCATATTTACCAATGCATTGTTCCAGTTGAACAGGAGCCTGCAGGTTTATTTGCAGCAAACCCGCAAATCGAGGGGAAACAATGAATGGAGACCCAGTGCCATCTGTATATCCAGGGATTCATTCAAACGTGATAAAGCTTTCCAGTTATTGAACTGGATCAGTTTTAAGTATGGATTTGGTACCTACATTCATCTGATCGAAGATTACTATTCCAAATCCAGCCGGAAAAAATCGGTTGAGGAGCTGGATAAACTAATCAGGAATTTCAAAGGTAAAAGCAACCATGTTTATGTGGATACCATGATCTCACCTTCTTATACCTCGGCTGTGGCACAGGCCATCCAGCTTCCGGGCATTTCCGGGATGGAAAACAACATGGTGATCCTGGAATTCGACAGGGATAAGCCCGGTAACCTGAAAGAGATCGTGGAGAATTTTTCACTGGTCAATGCCGGCAACTTTGATGTATGCATTTTTGGCAGTTCCGAGCGCACAATCAATTTTAAAAATGGCATTCACGTGTGGATCAGAAGCAGTGATTATGAGAACTCCCACCTGATGATCCTTATGAGCTTTATTATTCAGGGACATCCTGTATGGAAAAAAAGCAAGATCACCATATTTGATGTGTGCAAAAAGGAGAAAGAGGAGGAGACCCGGAAAAATCTGGAACAACTTGTCCAGACAGGACGTCTTCCCATAACTTCGAAGAATATCCAGGTAATCTGCGAGATGCCTGATCGGAATACCCGCAACCTTATCAATGAGCACTCGTCCCATGCCGGACTCACCATCATCGGATTCCACAGTGAATTGCTGAAACATGAGGGATCCAGGATCTTTGAGGGGTTTGATGAAGTGGGAAATATCCTTTTTGTGAATTCCCACAGTCAGAAAGAGATTGATTAAGATGCTACTCTATGTACATTTTTTCTCTCATGGCCTTCATGTTATCATCCATTATATAATCGTCGTAATCCATCAGTTTATCAATAATACCTGTTGGAGTAAGTTCAATAATCCTGTTGCAGGCAGATTGAATAAACTCATGGTCGTGTGATGACATGAAAACATTTCCCGGATACTTGATTAAATTATTATTGAATGCCTGAATGGATTCCAGGTCAAGATGATTTGTAGGTGTATCCAATACCAATGCGTTGGCGCCTGCAAGCATCATCTTAGAGATCATGCAACGCATTTTCTCTCCTCCGGATAAAACATCAATCCGTTTATAGATTTCTTCTCCGGAAAACAGCATTTTTCCTAAAAACCCACGAATGTAAGACTCGTCTGTATTGGTGGAAAACTGGCATAACCAATCGAACAGACTCAAGTTGCTTTTAAAAAAATCTGAATTGTCCAAAGGTAAATATGCAGATGTAATTGTTTGTCCCCATTGATATGTTCCTGCATCAGCTTCCAGTTTACCGTTGATTATTTCAAAAAACGCAGTCATGGCCCTGGGGTCTTTCGACAGGAAAATAATTTTATCGCCTTTGCTTGTTTGAAATTCCACATTCCTGAATAGAACTGACCCATCTAAACTTGCGGTTAATCCGCTAACATCTAGAATTTTATCACCTACTTTTCGATCAGGCGTAAGAATGATACCCGGATACTTCCTGGTTGAAGGCCTTATATCTTTAATATTAAGCTTTTCAATCATTTTTTTCCGGCTTGTTGTCTGTTTTGATTTGGCCACATTTGCACTGAAACGTGCAATGAATTCCAGTAATTCCTTGCGCTTGTCTTCGGCCCGTTTGTTTTGTATTAGTTGCTGCTTTAGAGCCAGCTGACTGCTTTGATACCAGAAACTGTAATTCCCTGCAAACATCTCTATTTTACCAAAATCAATATCAACAGTCTGGGTACTTATTGCATCCAGAAAATGCCTGTCGTGAGATACAACCAGAACGGTATTTTCATAATTCGAGAGATAATTTTCCAACCACATAACCGTTTCAAGGTCCAGGTCATTGGTAGGCTCGTCAAGCAACAGATTATCAGGTTTCCCAAAAAGAGCCTGAGCCAGTAAAACCCGTACTTTCTGTTTTCCGCTCAGATCTTTCATGAAAGCGTAATGAAATTCTTCTTTGATGCCCAGGTTGCTCAACAGGGTTGCAGCATTGCTCTCGGCATTCCAACCATCCATATCTGCAAATTTTTCTTCCAGTTCAGATGCTTTTAAACCATCTTCTGTGGAAAAATCGGATTTGGCATAGATGGCTTCTTTTTCCTGCATGACCTCCCAGAGGTGTGAATGTCCTTTCAGTACAGTATGAAGAACTGAATACTGGTCAAATGCAAAGTGATCCTGACTTAAAACAGAAAGTCTTTCGCCAGGCCCCAGCATGATATTTCCGGAAGAGGTTTCAATCTCTCCTGAAATTGCCTTTAAAAATGTTGATTTGCCGGCACCATTGGCCCCGATTACTCCATAACAGTTGCCAGCAGTGAATTTCAAATTTACATCCTGGAACAACACCTGCTTGCCAAACTGAATTCTTAAACCTTCAACTGTAATCATTTGAAAACTAAAATTATATTTCGTTATCTATAAAAAAGCCAAAATGTTAATTTATAAAGGTATGTAAGAAAATAAAACTATATTTCGAATTCTGATTAAACCCTGAATTATGGACAAAGCTTCAACTATGTTTCTGGCTGCATCTCTGATAATCATTATGTTAGGAATGGGATTATCGCTGGTGGCAGACGATTTTAAAAGGATCATCGTATACCCGAAAGCCATCCTGGTTGGCCTGGTCAACCAGTTAATCATATTGCCGCTCATCGGATTTGCCATCGCAATATCATTCCCTTTAACACCTGAGATTGCCATTGGACTGATGATCCTGGCTGCCTGTCCGGGCGGGCCCACATCGAATCTGATCACCCACCTGGCAAAAGGAGATACAGCATTGTCCGTCACCCTTACCGCACTGAGCAGTTTCATCACCATTTTAACCATTCCCTTTATCATAAATTTTGCACTGATCCATTTTCTGGATGAAGGACAGATGATCCAGCTGGATGTGGTGGAGACGATTACCAGGGTCTTTATCATCATTATTATCCCGATCATCATTGGTATGGCAATCAGACACTATAGGGAAAAATTTGCCCTGAGAATGGCCAATCCTGTACGTAAGGCCTCCGGAATTGTGATTGCGTTGGTAATCATTGGGATTGTTATCAAAGAGAGGGAGAATATGGTATCCTATTTTCAGCAGGCGGGCATTGTTGCCCTGATTTTAAATGTTGCAACCATGCTGGTAGGATATTATTCAGCGAAATTATTCAGGATCAAGGATAAAAGGGCTATTTCCATATCAATCGAATCTGGCATTCAAAATGGAACGCTGGCCATGTCGATTGCCATCGTTTTACTCGGAAGCACAGAACTTGCCATTACCCCGGCCATTTATAGTTTATTGATGTTCTTTACCGGTGGTGCTGCAGTCTATTTTGGTGTCAGGCGGGATAAGAAAACTTCACTTTAGCTATTTCGTGATTAATCCCTCTTCCTTCAGGAGTTTTATCAGGTTGTATGAATACTTCTTAAACCAGCTTTCCAGACTTGTTGGATTATAGGCTTCTGACTGGACTGACCATAAGAGCTGATCCAACTCAAGATCATAAAAATTGCTCTCAATATAATAGGTTTTGTCGATGGAGTAGTAACCGGGAGAATAAACATGGGGATAATAATGGTT
>SDBV01000987.1_pt1 | contig 41778 bp, 32 predicted proteins | sample 2277081 | NCBI WGS metagenome assembly SDBV01 (sample SAMN10402039, study PRJNA504765) | marine sediment metagenome | isolation source: marine sediment core GS10_PC15, 223 cmbsf | place: Arctic Ocean: Southern Knipovich Ridge | collected 2010
GGAATATATTGTTGATATAAATATCAAAGAAAATAAATTAACCGTTAACCTGCCTGAGGGTTTGCCGACATACCCGAACAGGGTGTGAGAAAAATGAACATGGTAGCAATTCACGTTTTAACTATTTTCCCTGGTATCTTTGAAAGTTTTTTTAAATACGGGATTATTAGACGTGCTTTCGAAAAGGGGTTATTGAGGGTTAATCTAATTAATATCAGGGATTCAGCCGAAGACCGTCACGGTACAGTTGATGACACACAGTATGGCGGTGGGGCCGGTATGATTATGAAGCCTGATATACTGACGAAAAGTTTAAATTATGCTTTTGGGAAATGTGATAGCAAACATCCGAAAGTCATATTATTAACTCCTCAGGGCAAAAAGTTTGACCAGTTACAGGCGAACAAATTAAGTATTTCAGATGAATTCATTCTTGTTTGCGGGCGATACAAGGGGGTGGACGAGCGTTTCAGGGAGCTGTGTGTCACAGATGAGCTAAGTATCGGTGATTATGTACTTTCGGGAGGTGAATCAGCAGCAATGGTTGTTATTGATGCTGTAACCAGGTTAATTCCGGGGGTATTAAACGATTTTGAAAGTGGGCTTGAGGATTCTTTTCAGGATAATTATTTAGACTGCCCATGGTATACGAAGCCTAAAGTTTTTGAAGGAATACAGGTCCCTGATGTTTTATTAAGCGGTGATCATAAAAAAATAAGAAAATGGCGCTGTCAAAAATCATATGAACGGACTGTTAAATGCCGTCCGGATTTAATTAAAATGCAAAATTATGAAAAATAATATAAGTGAGGTTCAAAATGGCAACACTTGAGACATTAACAAAAAATCAGTTAAAAAATGATATTCCCGACTTTAATCCCGGAGACAATATTGATGTTTACGTTCGTGTAATTGAAGGGGATAAGGAAAGAATTCAGGTTTTTACCGGAACAGTAATTCAAAGGCGTGGCAGCGGGAATTCGGAAACGTTTACCGTTCGAAAGATTTCAGCAGGAATCGGAGTGGAAAGAATATTTCCTTTGAACTCACCGATGATATCAAAGATAAAAAATAATTACTCGGCAAAAATACGACGTGCAAAAATTTATTATCTCCGAAAACTTCGCGGAAAAGCCTCAAGGCTTAAAAGGGAATACAGTTAAAATATTTATCGTATATTATCCCAAAAAGGTTGTGAAGATAATATAATAATACAAATTATTTCATGGAATTCCCAGCCATCGGCGGTTAACTTTTAATCTTTAGATATGCTCAATTATTTATTAACTGAAAGAAATTTAATATAGACAAAAAATAAGTTATTACAGGATTTATATAATATTTATTTGATAGATGATTTTTTAAGAAGATTGAATGTTTTATTATCCGTGGAAATGCTTGACTATTACGATAGTCTTTTATATTATGCGCCCGTAAAATCATTAAATACTGATACTTAACATTTATTTATAAATAATTCGCATGGAGATTAAATGGCAGGAACATTTGTTGGCGGCGTTCATCCCCCCGATGTTAAAGAATTAACAAAAAAATTCGCCATAGAAACAATGCCTCTTCCTCAGGTGGTAGTTCTTCCTGTTTCCCAGCATATCGGAGCACCAGCTAAAGTCATAGTTGAAAAAGGTCAGACTGTCAATAAAGGACAGATAGTGGCTGAAGCCGGCGGCTTTGTCTCTATTCCAATACATGCATCTGTTTCAGGGACTGTGAAATCAATTGAACCGAGATTTACACCCCTGGGAAAAAAAATAATCAGCGTGGTAATCGAAAGTGACGGCGAGGACAAATGGTCGGAAGGCCTTAATGTAAAGCGTGATATTTCAACTATGTCACCCGAAGAAAAGCGAAACATTATACGCGATGCAGGAATAGTCGGCATGGGTGGTGCAGCTTTCCCGACACATGTCAAATTGACTCCTCCCGCTGAAAAGCCGATTGACACAGTTATACTGAACGGTGTGGAATGTGAGTCTTATGTTACCTGTGACTACCGTCTTATGCTGGAGCGCACTTCGGATATTATCGAGGGCCTAAAAATCATTATGGAGATACTTAAATGCGATAAGGGCATTATCGCTATCGAGGGCAACAAGCCTGATGCAATAAAAGTTATGCGTGATGCGGTAAGTGATATTAAAAATATTAGTGTTGCGGAACTAAAGGTAAAGTATCCCCAGGGTGGCGAAAAGCAGCTTATTTATTCCGTCACAAAGCGGAAAGTTCCTGCCGGCGGACTCCCCATGGATGTAGGGTGTGTGGTTCAGAACGTCAGTACTTCCGCAGCGATTTATGAAGCGGTGGCATTGAATAAACCTCTTATTGAACGTGCGGTAACTATTACCGGAAATGGCATTGTAAAGCCCTCGAATGTACTGGCGAGAATCGGCGATTCGTTTAATAATCTAATTAAATATTCCGGAGGGTATACCGGGAAAGCTGATAAACTGATTATGGGCGGCCCGATGATGGGAATTGCACAATTTACTGATGATGTTCCGGTTACAAAAGGCACATCAAATCTCCTCGTAATGGAAGAAGATGAAACTGATACCGGCGAACAGCAGCCTTGTATTTCCTGTGCACGGTGTGTCGATGTATGTCCCATGAACCTTTTGCCTACAACAATAAGCACTTTTGTCGAGCATGAGCACTGGGAAGATGTAAGGAAATACGGCGCAATGGATTGTATAGAATGCGGTTCCTGTTCATATATATGCCCGGTTAAAAGGAAGCTGGTGGAATATATCAAATTCGGCAAAGTAAACCTGTCAGCGCAAAAGGCAAAAGAACATGCAGAAAAAAGTGCAGCCGGAAAAAAATCCGAAAAAGTATAACCTGTTGAAACAGATTTTTACTGGGAGTTCTTACAGAATGGCAAGAATGTTTAAAGTCAGTTCTTCACCACACATAAGGGATAAAACCGATATAACGGTAATAATGTATTCGGTTGTAGCCGCACTTATCCCCGCACTGATTGGAGCTGTATACTTTTTTGGATTGAATGCACTCTGGATAATTTTACTTTGTGTCGTAACATGCGTTGCGACCGAAGGAATTATTGAAAAGCTATCCGGCAAACCCATTACGATAAAAGACGGAAGTGCGATTGTAACGGGAATTTTACTTGCATTTAATCTGCCGGAGGGTATTTCCTTGTGGATTCCTGTTATCGGAAGCATTTTTGCGGTTGCTGTCGGCAAGATGACCTTTGGGGGACTCGGTTACAATCCCATGAATCCGGCCCTTCTCGGCAGGGTATTTTTACTTTTCAGCTGGCCTGTAGAAATGACTGCCAAATGGACTCCTCCTGATGGTTTTTCGGGTGTAGATGCCGAGACAGTCGCTACTCCGCTGGCAATATTAAAAGAAAATACCGAAATACTTGCAAATAAATCAGCTTACTCAATTGAAATAGTAAATGCGGCTACATATAAAATGGGTGAACTTACCGATTCTTATGTTGAGCTTTTCCTTGGCAAGGTTCCCGGCTGTATCGGGGAAACTTCTGTGCTGCTATTGCTTATTGGCGCCGCTTTCCTTATGTATAAGAGGTATGTCGGCTGGAGAATACCTTTTTCATTTGTCGGGACTGTGGCATTAATGACCTGGATTTTTGGCGGGTATGAGGGATTTTTCACAGGCCCCTGGCTTTTCCATGTTTTGTCGGGCGGACTTATTATCGGCGCGTTTTTCATGGCAACCGATATGGTTACAAGCCCGATTACTCCCAGAGGACGAATAATATTCGGTGTCGGGTGTGGTGTTTTAACAACAATTATCAGGCTTTACGGTGGTTTTCCTGAGGGTGTAAGTTTTTCTATACTCCTGATGAATCTTGGAGTCCCGTTAATTGACCGTTATACGAAACCGAGAGTTTTCGGGAAAGCAAAAAATGTTTGATATTAATAAGATAGGCTGTGTGCTTATGGCATATACGCTTGTTGTCAGCGTTGCTCTTGCCTTTGTGAATATTAAAACACAGTCCCCTGATAGAAGAAAATAAAGCTGCTGCAGAAAACAGCGCCGTCTAAGAAGTTCTGCCGAATATTGCCGGGGATTATGAATTAAGAGATGCCGGAAGCGATTTTCCTTACCGGGCAGTTTAGCGTGAAATCTTTAAAAGATAATATTAGGGTTGTAAAATACGGCGGAATCATTGATTCCATAAACGGAGCAACAATAACATTGCGCGCCAAAACAAATTCCATAAACGAAGGCATGGTAAGACTTAATCGGATTGTGGGAGACAGTTAATGAACATAATCAAAGAATTTACCAAGGGCATATATAAAGAAAATCCTGTTTTCAGACTTGTCCTCGGACTTTGTCCAACACTCGCAGTGACTACTTCTGTGGAGAATGGAATTGGAATGGGAATTGCCACCACTGCGGTATTGGTGAGTTCAAATTTATTCATTTCTATCATTCGTCGAATGGTGCCGAAAAAAATCCGCATACCAATTTTCATCGTTGTAATCGCAACTTTTGTTACAATAGTCGAAATGATAATGCAGGCATACGATCCTGCTTTATATAAATCGCTTGGTATATTTGTTCCGCTGATTGTAGTTAACTGCATCATTCTGGGAAGAGCAGAAGCTTTTGCCTCCCGACAAAATATAATCATATCCGTTGTCGATGCTATCGGTATGGGCTTGGGTTTCACCCTCAGTTTGATTTTGATTTCAGCTATCAGGGAAATACTCGGGAGCGGTACATTTTACGGTATGCCGTTTTTACCGGAATCATTTAATTCTATAATAGTAATGATACTTCCACCGGGAGCGTTTCTTACTCTCGGTTACCTGCTCGGACTTTTTAACTGGCTGGATCTACGTAAGAAAAAGTAAACCGGAGAGCGTCTAAATGGATATCGGACATTATTTTGCAATAATCATCGGGGCAATATTTGTAAATAATTTTGTGCTTACAAAATTTCTCGGTATATGCCCGTATATAGGTGTTTCAAAAAGAGTTGACTCAGCTATTGGCATGGGATTCGCCGTGACCTTTGTGATGTCCATCGCTTCTGCAGTCACATGGATTATATATACATACCTGCTCGATCCCGATACAAATATTCTGGGAAGTACGGATCTCAGATTTTTAAAAACTCTTGCGTTTATTATTGTTATTGCTTCCATTGTACAGTTTGTGGAAATGGTGATTCAGAAAACTTCACCGGTTCTATACAATGCACTTGGAATATATTTGCCTCTTATAACAACAAACTGTGCTGTAATGGGCGTCGCAGTTTTAAACATCGACGAACATTTCGGTTTTATGGAAAGTCTTGTTCGCGGTTTTTCTGCAGGAATAGGTTTCACTCTCGCACTGCTGCTTATGTCGGGACTTCGTGAAAAGTTTGAAATGAGTAATATTCCCAAGCCCTTGAAAGGATTGCCGATTGCATTTATCATGGCAAGTTTGATGTCGCTTGCTTTCATGGGATTTAGCGGACTTGCCCTGAAGTAGGAGTTAACTTAGTTTATGGATTCAGTAATCTTTTATACGTTGATCAGTCTCGGTGGAATCGGTTTTATACTTGGTGCTCTACTTGCTTTTGCATCGAAAATGTTTTCAGTGGAAGTAGATCCGAAAGTTGAGATTGTGCAGGATATTCTCCCCGGTGCGAACTGCGGCGGCTGCGGTTTTGCCGGATGTGCCGTTTATGCCGATGCGGTTGTTAAAAAAGGCGTTTCGGCTACCCTCTGTGCGCCGGGAGGCTCAGAAGTTATACAGAAAATATCCAAACTCCTCGGTGTGGAAGCAACTTCAACGGTAAGAAAAATTACTTATTTGCATTGTGCCGGTTCGAAAGAAAAAGCCATCGATAAATATTTATATGATGGTATTGAAAATTGCAGGATGGCCGTTTTGCTTGGAGGCGGACACAAGGCATGCGATTATGGCTGTGTTGGTTTCGGAGATTGTGTCTCGGTATGTAAATTTGATGCTTTACACATGGCTGATAATGGTTTGCCGGTAGTTGACAGAGAAAAATGTACATCTTGCGGCGCATGTGTGAGAATTTGCCCTAAAAACCTTTTCACACTCCAGCCGAGTACCACGAATATTTATCTTGCGTGTTCATCTCTTGACAGGGGAAAAGCTGTAAAAAACGTATGTTCTGTCGGTTGTATCGGTTGTGGTATTTGTGTGAAGGTGACCGAGAGCGACACAATGGAAATGATAGACAATCTACCCTATATAAATTATGATGAATCTCCTAATCTTATTCTTGCTAATTATAAATGCCCGACAGACTCATATATCGATCTGGTGCCAAAAAGATCACATATGAATATTGATACTAAATGCAAAGGTCATGGTAAATGTGCGGAAGTCTGCCCGGTAAAAAATTGTATTACTGGTGAGCTCGGAAAACAGCACCGTATTGATCCCAAAACATGTATCGGCTGCGGTCTTTGCCTTGAGGTATGTCCTGAAAAGGCAATTCATGTTGTAGGAGCTATGGGTTATGTCGGAATGGATATGACCCGGTGAAATGTGCTAAGACGTTATCCCCGATTGATGCCGGTGTAATGTCACTGATAAATAATGGCTTTCAGGGAGGGATTTGTTATGGATGATTTTGATTATCCCTATTATGGAATGGAAGACGGCGAATCCTGTTCATCGGAAACTGAAAGCTCGAAAAGCGGTGAATCTTCCGGCGATTCAGAATATAAAGAAGAAATCCCCGTTATTTCTGCAATAGCCGTATTTGATTCCTGCCGTCTGTCGGAAATTGATCTTGGACATTATGATTTTCCGGATCAGTTAAATATAACTTCCGCAGCAATAACCGGCAGTGACAACCTGCCTGCTATAGCATTTGTGAACGACCGAAGAAGAGTATCGATTCATCCCCTCGGAGTTATTGAAAAGCCGCCAGGAGTTTCAAAATATTTCTGGGCGGAAATAGACGCGGATAGTCTTTTCCCTGAAACTCATGTTAATAATATAAATCCGGAAGATGAAAGTACAGGCATTGAACATGAAAAAAAGGTTCTTGACGGAACCGTCCCGAAAGCAGGCTCGGGCGGCTCAGGCGGCGATAAAATTACCGACGAGTCGGAGGACAAAAAAGATCCTTCCGAGATGCCTTTTCTTGACCACCTCGAAGAGTTCAGATGGGCTCTGCTAAAATCAATATTTGTCATTGTTGTCGGGATGCTTTCTTCGTGGTTTCTTACCGATGTGTTCTATGGAACGTTTACAAGGCTGGCAAAAAGTGCCGGATTGCCATTGATATATACCAAAGTAATGGAACCGATAATGTTAAAGCTCGAGATGGCGCTTATAATGGGTTTAGTCTTAGCATTACCTTTTGTTTTTTATTTTTTATGGGGATTTATCTCTCCCGGATTATTTCGACATGAAAAAAGTTGGGTTCTGCCTCTTGTATTTTTTGCTACAATATGTTTCTTTGTCGGTGCTTCAATTTCATATTTTTTTGTAATCCCGACTATGTTATCACTTTTGAAGAATTTTATGATTTCTGATATTGCTCCTATGATTACTATTGGTGATTTCATCGGGAAACTAATCAGATTTACTTTGTTGTTCGGAATTATTTTTGAGCTTCCAATGGTAGCATTTATACTGGCAAAAATAGGTATACTTAAACATACATGGATGACCCGTTATAGAAAATATGCAATTGTGTCTATTTTTATAATGGGAGCGGTCTTAACACCCCCCGATCCAATCAGTCAGATTATGATGGCTGCGCCATTGATACTCCTTTATGAAATAAGTATCCTAGTCGCACGTTTTGCCGGAAGAAAAACATTATTGTAATAATTGTTTGTAATCAGTGTCTGTCACGTATCATTAACTATTTATACTGGACGAAAGCTGATAGATTAAATTTTTTAAATATTAAATTATTAAATCCGGATGAGAGTAAAATGGGGGATGGCATGTGTTGGATGGCATGTGTGGTGTTCTTAAGTCTTGACTTAAATGTCATAAATTAATATATTTTCGAACCATATTAAAATTTAATATATATTATAAAAAAAAGGAATTAAATATTTCCTACATCAAGACTTTAGTTTGAAGTTTTGATTTTTGTGAAGACCCGGGGAAACTGTGGAATTTGATAATAATTATTTTTCTAATATAGTTAACGATGTTTATGAGGATATGAGGGTTGAATTCAATTCCTCAGATCCGGTTATTAATGAAATACTGTTTCGGATACTTTCTCAACAGGGCAAGGGAGTAAGACCGGTTTTCATGGTTCTTGTGGCTGAGTTAGTCGGCGGCTCATGGGAGTCCCTGCGCAGGGCAGCGACAGTTGTTGAGGCGATTCATGTGACATCTCTTCTTCATGATGATGTAATTGATGGCGCGGAACTCCGAAGAGGCGTTCCCACTCTGAATGTAGTTCATTCAAATAAGATATCTATACTTTTCGGCGACCATATTTTTGCAAATGCAATCCTGATTGCAAATGAAATTATGAGCCGGGAAGCTGTTTCTGTCGTTCATGAAGCGATTAAAAGAATGCTTGTGGGAGAAATAAGCGATACACTCAACGGGGAAATCATTACGGAAGATAAATACCTTAAAATTATCAGCGATAAAACCGCCTCGCTTTTTGCCGCTGCCGGCGAGTTGGGAGTTATTCTTTCAGGTATTGACGGTAATGAGAGGATATGGGCAAGGGAACTGGGAGAAGCCTTGGGGATGTCGTTCCAGATTATTGATGACACACTCGATTATAATGGTGATGAAGAGCTCATGGGGAAACCGGTGTTAATGGACATAATGTCAGGAAACATGACTTTACCGCTTATCCACTCTATCAGGGGCATGAATTCCGATCAAGTTATGAAAATTCTTTCTGGAGATAAGGAAGCTGTGGAAAAGATTTCAGAAATCGTCAGGAAAAACGGCGGTATCGAGTATGCGTATAAAAAGGCCCATGAATATCTGGAAAAGGCACGTGAGATATTAAGCCGTTTTGGGAATAAAAAAATGGTTCCTATGTTTGACAAGTTTTTTGATTTTCTGATGGTTCGTAATTACTGAAAATATTGGGGGCTGTTTACTAAAATATTGTGAATGTATAAAATGATTTTAAACCATCGAAAACATTCAATTATCATAACTTGTTTTATAATTTTAATAGTTATTTTATGGATATTTTCAAGCGGCTGGTTTGGAAACAAACTCACATTGGTTGAGTCTACCGTTTTTTTGATGAGCACCAGTGTGAATGTAAAAATATTTGTATCTGACGAAACTGAAGGGAAAAATGTTTTAAGTAAGGTTTTCTCTGCAGCCAGTGAAATTGAGAAAATCATGGAGCCCCTTAAAGGAGATGGAGAACTCCATAAAATCAATAGCAGTCCAACCGAGATATGGTGGAAAATAAGTCCGGAATTGAAAACGGTTATAAACCGTTCTGTTTTTTTTTATGAAAATTCCGACGGTGCTTTTGATCCGACTATATCTTCTGTAAAATGGTTATGGGATTTTAAAAACGGGGGTACTCTACCTTCTGAAAAAGAAATTTCAGAGGCGCTTAAAACTGTCGGATTATCAAAAATCAAAATAAAAGGCGACAGCCTCAGTCTTGGCACTAACGGTACCAGGCTTGATCTCGGGGGAGTTGCCAAAGGTTATGCCGTTGACATAATGATTAAGATTCTCAGGGAAAACAGCGTATCTTCAGGTCTTGTAAATGCCGGTGGGGATATCTTTACATTCGGTAAGAAGCCCGGCGGTAAAGACTGGGTGATAGGTTTCAGGCATCCAAGGTCGAGAAAGACCATTGTGCTGAACAACATTTCATTGCCGGCAGTCGCAACATCAGGAGATTACGAACGTTATTTTATTAAAGATGGTGTGCGTTATCATCATATCCTTGATCCTTCGACCGGTTACCCTGTAAGAAAATGCACTTCTGTGACTGTATGGGCTGAAACCGCAATGGATGCGGATATTCTGGCGACTACGATTTTTGTACTTGGTCCACAGAAAGGGTTAGAGTTCGCTGAGAAAATGAATAATGTCGAAACGCTTATTTTCTTTGAAAAAGAAAAAGGTGTTATTGAGCATGTAGTTACATCTGGTGTCAGCGATAAGGTGAAATTGTGAAGCTCACGAAGTTTTTTGATAGCTAAAGATTCAACAACGGTCGGGTCGTTATAAATTGATAGGTGAGGTGACATGGCATATCTGAGTGTAAATGTTGATTATGTTGCGGTCATCAGGGAGTCAAGAAAAACTGATGAACCGGATCCGGTTTACGCTGCCGGAATAGTTGAACTTGCCGGGGCTCAGGGTATAACAGCTCATCTGAGAGAAGACCGTCGCCATATAGTCGATCGTGATATCCGCTTGTTAAGAGAAGTAGTGAGGCTGCCGTTAAATCTTGAAATGGCTGCTACGGAAGAAATGCTCGGTATAGCTTCGGAGATTATTCCGGACCTGGTTACATTCGTTCCGGAAAAGAGGCAGGAAATCACCACCGAGGGAGGACTTGATGTAATAGGGAATCAGAAAAAAATGGCTGAGGCAGTCAGTTACATGGAGGGGAAAGGTATTGTTACGAGCCTGTTTATTGACCCTGACCGTAAACAGATTGAGAAGTCCAGTGAAATCGGCGCGCAGTGTGTTGAACTGCATACAGGAGAATATGCCAATGCAAAAACTGTTTCTGAAGCTGAAAAGCATCTTGCCTCACTGGCCGATGCCGCTCGTTTTGCCGGGGAAACAGGCCTCGATGTTCATGCCGGCCATGGTCTTACATATTTAAATGTTTCAAAAGTATCGGCAATCCCAGAAATTAAGGGATTTTATATCGGACATTCGATAATGGCAAGAGCCATTTATATCGGTCTTGATAGGGCAGTACGAGAAATGATTCAATTGGTACAATAGCGATTATATAAAATCAGAATTCAGTATAAATAATACGTAATTAATAGAATTGTACTTACAAGATTATGATATTTAAGCATTTTTTTTCAGATTTATGACTCATAATTCCTGAATACTGTAATAGAATACATTTAATAACAAAAGACATCACATAGAGAAAGGATAAAAATGGTCCGTAAAAGTGCAAAATTAAGAACGAGCAGCAGAGAAAAATATTCAATTACATGGAAGTTAGGTTTTATTGCTGTAATTGTCCTGTTTTCATTGTGGAAACTTTTCCCATCGATACAATATTATCAATTATCCTCTGAGCAGCGTGAAGCGATGGATCCTGGAGATCTGGACAAGTTAAGAAACAAAGCACTGAATCTCGGGCTTGATCTTCAGGGTGGTATACATCTTGTAATGCAGGTGGATACTTCCGGTATGGAAAGTTCTGAGGCAAACGATGCCGTTGACAAAGCTATGACCGTAATTGCCAACCGTGTGGACCAGTTCGGACTGACCGAACCCATTGTCCAGAGGCAGGGTTCAAATCGAATCATCATTGAACTTCCGGGCATGCGCGATGCAGAACGTGCCAAAAAACTGATAGGCCAGACCGCCCGTCTCGAATTCAAACTTTTAAAAAACGATGAAGATATCAGGTTTGTAATTGATAAGATTAATTTTCATCTTTCAGGTGCCCCGGATACTCCGGCGGTTGCCGATACGACAGAAACCGGTCTTTTTGAGGAAGATGCGGCAGTCGACGAATCGAAAAAGTTTGAGAATTTGCTTCAATTCCAGCAAATGGGCGGTATGCCGAGCTTTGACATGCTTGTGGAGTCCGATGATATCCCCCGTGTAAATGCTTACCTGAAAGATCAGGGAATCGAAAAAATACTTGCGGATCAACGTGTTATGATGTTATGGGGATCTGAAAAAAATAGAAGCGATGGTTTACGTGAGCTTTTCGTCGTGAATGCACCGAGTGAAATGACCGGAGAAATGATAAAGGATGCCCGTGTTATAATGGGAACCGGAGTTGATGCCGGAAGACCGCAAATTACAATGGAAAACACTTCCGATGGTGTGCGTGAATGGGCGAGAATATCAGGTGCGAATATTGGGAAACGTCTCGCGATAGTACTCGACAATACTGTATATTCATCTCCGAACTTTAGAGAGAAAATATACGGCGGTAGTTCACGGATTAGCGGGGGTTTCACTCAGGAGGAGGCCAGAGACCTGGCTATAGTGCTGCGTGCAGGCGCGTTGCCTGCATCCGTTGATATTCTTGAGGACAGGACAGTCGGACCATCGCTCGGCGCTGATTCGATCAGAAAGAGCAGGGGGGCGCTTTTAATCGGACTGTCGCTTGTAATGCTTTTCATGATCGCCTATTACATGGGTGCCGGACTGATAGCGATTGTTGCACTTTTTCTGAACATGATTTTTATCCTCACATATCTGGCATATTTCAGAGCTACGCTAACTTTGCCGGGTATGGCAGGGATAATCCTGACTATCGGTATGGCGGTGGATGCAAACGTGCTGATCTTCGAACGTATCCGTGAGGAACTGAGACTCGGGAATACTACACGCGTTTCGGTTGAAAACGGCTATACAAAGGTGCGCTGGACGATACTTGATTCAAATATCACCACATTTCTCACCGCAGTAATTTTGTACAATTTCGGTACCGGACCGATCAAGGGATTTGCCCTTACTCTTATGATTGGGATCGTCTCCAGTGTATTTACGGCACTTTTTGTAACGAGGGTGATTTTTGATATTCTTACACACAAGATAAACCTGACAAAAGTATCTATCGGTATGCTGTCACCGTTTAAGAACGCCAAAATAAAATTTATTTCTAACCGCAGAAAGGCTTTTGTTTTTTCAGGATTGATAATTTTTGCCGGACTTGTTTCGCTTGCAATACATTCCGGACCGAAATATTCAATTGACTTTCTCGGCGGTTCACTTTTTGAGATGCACTTCGAAAAGCCGGTAGAAATCAGCGATATACGAGAATCTCTCAGCACAGTCGATGTCGAAGGCACCAATCTTTCCACAAGCGAGATCAAATACCTGGGTAAAAATAACCGGGATATTCTCATCCGGATAGTTAAGGTTGGTGATATGGAGGAAACATCGTCTAAAGTTAAGGAGGCTTTGTCCAACAAGTTCGGAGACAGCATTCCCGCCGACAAAGCAGACTGGATTCTGCGCGAAGAACAGGTTGGGCCAAGCATCGGGATAGAATTAAAAGGTAAAGCTCTCTGGGCAATCCTGTTCTCATTAATAGTGCTTGTAATTTATATTACTATAAGGTTCGAATTTAAATTCTCGATCGGCGCTTTACTTGCCATTGTTCATGATGTACTGATAACTGTCGGATTGTTCTCGTTAATGGGCAAGGAAATATCTCTTACAATTATTGCAGCGCTTCTGACAATTGTCGGTTACTCTCTTAACGATACCATAGTGGTATTCGACCGTATCCGCGAGAAACTTCGCAAGGGTGTTAAAGGCGAATATCTTGCTAACCTTAACAGTTCGGTGAATGAAACGCTTAACCGTACTGTTATCACTTCCTTAACAACGCTGCTGACTGTCATGTCGCTTTTCTTCTTCGGCGGAACTGTGATACATGATTTTTCGTTTGCAATGCTTGTGGGAGTAATCGTAGGTACATACTCTTCGATTTTCGTGGCGACACCTCTTTTGGCAGAGTGGTATCTTGCGATTGAAAAAAAGCGTATGAGTAAGAAGAGATAGGAAATCATTGAAAAAGAAAAAAGGGACGATATTTTCATCGTCCCTTTTTTTAATCCTGTTAAATCGAGTAATATCCTGTTATCCGGTCAAAAAATCTTTCCTTTCATTTACTCAATTTTCCATGTGGTACCGTCGGGCTTGTCTTCAAATACAATTCCGATATTCATAAACTCGCTCCTGATAAGGTCGGAAAGTGCCCAGTTTTTCTCTTTTCGTGCATATGTACGTACCTGTATGATAGTATTCATGGTGCCGGTCAACCCAATACTCATGAAATAGTCTTCATTTGCATTTTCCGATACATTCTCCGCTATGTTCCAGCTTTCATCATCAGAAGTTTTTTCATAAATATTGATGATAGTGCTTACGGCCTTCCCTAAAAATTCAGGTTCACGGGATTTTTCAAAATCCTCGCTAAAATCCAGGCCGAAGACCTCGTACACTATTGTGTCGAATATTTCTTTCGCCGCCTGCATAAGCTCCACTGCAGGTTGTCTTGCATTATTTTCCTCGTAAGAATTGACAATTTTGACAATTTCAAAAAGATGACCTAATGCTCTGGCAGTATTGAAATCATCGTCCATTGCCTCGATAATGCTCTTTTTATTCTTAAGAATCATACCGAGAGGACTCGAATCATCTTCAGGTGTATCATGGAATTTCTGTATTCCACCATTTTGGTCGATAGTTGTTTTGATTTTTATATAGGTGTTTTTCAAGCGGTTAAAGGCGGCCTTTGCCTCTTTCAGGAGATCCTCGGAGAAGTCGATTGGAGAGCGGTAATGTTTTAGCAGGAAAAACAAACGTATCGCCATCGGATCGTGTTTCTCGAGCATATCTTGAACTGTAAGAATATTCCCGATAGATTTTGACATCTTCTCGCCCTCGATGTCCAGAAATCCGTTGTGAAGCCAGTACCTGACAAATGGTTTACCTGTCGCCGCTTCTGACTGGGCAATTTCGTTTTCGTGATGCGGGAAAACGAGATCCTGCCCGCCGGAATGAATGTCGAGAGTATCGCCTGCATATCTCATCGCCATGACAGAACATTCGATATGCCATCCGGGACGGCCGGGTCCCCAGGGGCTGTCCCACGAAGGCTCATCAGGTTTGGTCGCCTTCCATAGCGCAAAGTCCAGCGGGTTTTTCTTACGTTCATCGATGTCAACACGCGCACCGGCCTGTATTTGTTCGATGTCCCTTCCGGAAAGCTTGCCATAGCCGGAAAATGATGAAATATCGAAATAAATACTACCTTCGATCTCATAGGCATTGCCGTTTTTAATAAGCCTGTTAATAAGATTAAGCATACCGTCGATGTTGTCAGTGGCGAATGGATGAACTGTTGCCGGCCTGACTCCGAGTTTTTTCATTCCATCAAAAAAAGCATCGGTATATTTACGGGAGATAACCTTAAAATCAACATTATTCTTGATAGAACGGTTGATTATCTTGTCATCAATATCAGTAATATTAACTATATAATTGACATTGTATCCCCTGTACTCGAGGTAGCGCCTGAAAACATCGAATATGATCAGGGGTCTTGCGTTACCTATGTGAAAATAATCGTATACAGTCGGGCCGCATGAATAGAAGTTGACATGATTGCCGTTTAAGGGGATAAAATCCTCCTTTTTACGATTAAAAGTGTTATAGATTCTGATTGCCATTATTATTTATTGCCTTTCCTTTGATAAGCAAACTCTGCAATTGTTGAAACAAGTTCGGCAAAATCAATACCGGCTTTTGCGGCCGATTTCGGAACAAGACTCGTTGCTGTCATGCCTGGTAAGGTGTTGGCTTCAAAGCAGAGCGGGCGGTCATGTTCATCCAGACGGAAATCGATGCGGGCGACATCTCTCAATCCGAGAATATTGAATGCCTTGAGCGCCAGCGAGCTGACTTCGGCCGTTAATGTATCTGGTATGGGGGCCGGTATAAAATATTCGGTCATACCCGGTTTATATTTGCATTCATAATCATAGATTTCATGTGATGGCCGTATCTCGATGACCGGAAGAGCCCTGTCGCCAAGAACCGGAACGGATAATTCTTTCCCGGAAATATATTTTTCCAACATTATTGTATCACCGTAAGGCGATGCTTTTTCTGCAGCAGTTTTGATGTCACGGGAGCTTTTTATTATGGAGAGCCCAATGGTCGAACCCTGGTCGACCGGCTTTATTACGCACGGTAAACCGATTTCGGACTCAATGCGGGATATGTCAATACTGTCATAAGCCGTTGTAAACCAAGCTGCTGTCGGAATATCGTTATGAACGAACAGCGTTTTTGTGACATCTTTGTTCATAGCGATTGCACTGGCGGTAATCCCGGAACAGGTATACTCGATCCCTGCGGCTTCGAGAATGCCCTGTATACCGCCGTTTTCCCCGAGACCGCCATGAAGAACCGGGAATACTATGTCTGTTCCGCTGTTAACAACTTCGTCAATGGCCTTAAAAAGGCTGTCACTGCCTTTCCATTCGACATCGAAAAGGGCTACTTCGTGCTTCTTTTTTAATCCGTCGAAAACTGCTTTCCCGCTATTTAGCGATACTTCGCGTTCTTCGGAAGAACCGCCCATGAATACGGCGATTTTCATCAGGAAATTACCTCGATTATACAGACGGCATGGGCTTCGATACCTTCCATACGGCCGGTAAAGCCCAAATATTCCGTGGTAGTCGCTTTAACCGATACGAAATTCCGTGAAATTCCAAGTGCATCGGCGATATTTGCCGCCATCAGGTCTTTGTACGGTGAAAGTTTCGGTTTCTGAGCAACAATCGTTGAGTCTATGGATTGAATTTCACCGTTTCTGTCGTTGATCATCTTTGTAATATGGTTGAGAAGATCCAAAGAACGTATGTCTTTAAATGCAGGATCGCTGTCAGGGAAATTCTCCCCGAGATCTCCCAGCCTCAAAGCTCCGAGAAGGGCATGCCCGATAGCATGGGCAAGTACATCGGCATCCGAATGCCCCAAAAGTCCCAAATCAAAGGGAATTTCAACTCCGCCTAAAATCAATTTTCTCCCTTCAGCAAGCTTATGCGCATCATAACCGTGTCCTATTCTTAACATTAATCCTCCGTTTTTTCATACATTGATAAAATTACACCGGCGATTTTTAAATCCTCCGGAGTCGTAATTTTTATATTCATATCATTTCCTTCGATTTTATGAACAGAATGACCGAGCCGTTCGACAAGCATGCAGTCATCCGTGCCGGAATAGTTTTCCTTACGGGCATTTCTATGTGCCTCAAGAATAAGTTCTTTTTTGAATGCCTGCGGAGTTTGAGTAATCCAGAGCTTTGATCGATCGAGGGTTTTAATAATAATATTACCCGCCACTTCTTTCACCGTTTCCCTGATCGGTCTCATTACGGTTACCGCGCCAATATTCATTGCGGAACTAACACATTCACTTATCAGTTTGGCGGTAATAAACGGCCTGACAGCATCATGGATAACTACGATATCTGTATCATCGGGCACAGTCTTCAACCCGTTCCATACCGAATCCTGGCGTTCTATTCCTCCCTTAATGACTCTCAGCGATTTTCCGGCGTTTGAAATGTTTTGAGTGATATTATTAATATGCTCAATAACAACCTCCGCCGCAACAATGATAATTCCCTCGATGTCCGGACAGTAAATAAAGGGTTTGAGCGCTCGTTCAATTATTGTAACTCCGCCAAGTTTGAGAAGCTGCTTGGGCGTCTCTGTTCCCATGCGCCTACCACTGCCGCCGGCGACAATAATTCCATACACTCTCAATGTTTACCTCCGATTATAAGCATTGCGTCTCCATATGAATAAAAACGGTACCCCTCCCTGATTGCTTCGCTGTAAGCGCGTAATATTAGCTCTCTTCCGGCAAAAGCGCAGACCATCACGAGAAGACTCGACCGTGGCAGGTGAAAATTTGTTAAGAGTGAATCCACCGATCTGAAAGAATAAGGCGGTTTGATAAAAATATCTGTCCAGCCCTCGTAAGGTTTTATCCCGCCGCCGGCAGATGCGCTTTCAAGAGACCGTGCAGTGGTCGTCCCGACAGAAACTACCCGGCAGTCTCTGCCACGGCACTCATTAACCATGCGAACAGTAGACAGCGGCACTTTACAGTATTCGCTGTGAAGCTTGGTACTGTCCGCTTCTTTATCATTAAGGGGCCTGAATGTTCCTATTCCGACATGAAGGGTTATCGAAGCTCTCTTTACTCCACGGTAAGCAAGTTTATCCAGAAGTGTATCCGAAAAATGCAGTCCCGCTGTCGGCGCAGCGACAGATCCTCTTTTTTGAGCATATACTGTCTGATATCTCTCGAGATCGTAATCATCGGCTTCACGTCTGATATAAGGAGGTAGGGGAGTTTTGCCAAGCATGTCCACTGCTGTGTCGATATCTTCCGCAGAGTCGAGCATAACGCGGACCTGTCCGTTTGAACCCTTTTCAATTACCTCCGCTCGAAGAAGCCCGTTACCGAAAATTATTTCAGACCCATTCCGCAGACGTTTTGCAGGCTTTGACAATGCATCCCATGTTCCATCGTCCCGGCGATTTAAAAGAAATATCTCTACCTCTCCGCCTGTTACCGCCTTTTTCCCTATCAGACGGGCTGAAAAAACTTTTGTATCGTTTACTACAAGCAGGTCTCCATTATCAAGATATTCGGGTAGATCGGAAAAAGTTCTGTGACTTAAGCTGTTATCTGCAATATTAAGAACCATAAGTCTCGATTTATCACGGTATTCAGCAGGTTTTTGAGCGATACTTTCGGCCGGAAGATTGTAATCGTATTCATTGAGATTCATAGGTATATTTGAAGGCATTTTTAATTGCACATGTTTTACAGAAGCAGCCGGGAGTAAGGTGTCGTAAGCCTGAAAAAATAAACATATTTATCTTTTCATTCCGGATTCTGTCTTCTGAAATCCGTTCTTATAAGTTATCGCCCGAAAAATAGATTTACAATAATTGTTAATATTATGCTTAAAATTATACATGTTACTTTTGGGAAAAAATCCCTTGCTGTGAAAGTTTATGTCTCCCGGTAACCTTCCTGAAAGCGGGATATTATCAATATACATTACTGCAAGTCCCGCAACAACAGGAAGGATTCCCATAGCTGCAAGAATAAATCCGATATAAAATGTGTATCCATAATATACTCAAATATATCCAAATAATAAAACGCTAAGAAACACAGAATAAAATTTACCAAATTAGGTTCTATAAGTCAAGAGAGGGTATATATTTCAAAAAAATATCGTTGACAATCAAGATTTGGCAATTCATATTATTTAATAAATTATTAAATAACCTGAAGTAAGTGAGCTTTCTATTAATTCGGATAGTATTTATCCGGTGAAATACCCGATAAGAGGCATTCAATGAATGTATTGATATTTCTGGTGATAGCGATGTGTGCTTTTATTCTTGCAAGCCGTTTTTATGCCCGGTATGTGGCAAAGCTGATAGGAGAGGATCCTGATAATCCGACTCCTGCTCAGACATTAAGCGATGGTAGAGATTATGTCCCGACCAAACGTTATATTGTGTTTGCCCACCATTTTTCATCGATAGCCGGAGCCGGGCCTATTTTAGGGCCGACAATAGCTATTCTCTATGGTTTCATGCCTGCATGGCTGTGGATTATTTTTGGTGGAATTTTCATAGGAGCAATTCATGATTTCATAGTTCTTTTCGCCAGCATCCGTGAGGGAGGAAAATCCATGGCCGAAGTGGCACGGAAATCGCTCGGTCAGGCCGGCTTCAATCTTTTCATTGCGTTTACCTTGTTAATGATAGTACTGGTTACATCGGCATTTCTTTCCGCGACTGCCATCTCCCTCACTTCACTGTGGCCTCTGACAAAAATCGGTGTTGTCGAGGGAGAAACTTTTCTGAAGACCATAGTAAAGGATGGAGTTGTAATGGGGCGGATCGGCGGAATTGCATCTATGTCGGTCATCATAATTACTTTATGCTCTCCAATTCTCGGCTGGCTTCTCTACAGGAAGAATATAAAATCCTATTTAGCCCATATACTTGCACTCACAATCTGTGTTATATCGATTCTTATTGGCATAAAGTTCCCTATAAGCCTTTCACCAAGTGTATGGATGATAATCATTTCGATTTATGTTTTGTTTGCTTCGGGATGGCCGGTTTGGATGGTTTTACAGCCGAGGGATTTTATCAATGCTCATATTCTTTATATCGGGATGGCATTAATGCTGATTTCGATACTTCTTTCCGGATTCGGCGGCATGACAATTTCCATGCCTTATTTTAACCTTGCCGATGGTGTGAAAAATCTTGGATTTCTGTGGCCGATGATGTTCATCACCATTGCCTGCGGCGCCATTTCCGGTTTTCATTCCCTTGTTGCCGGCGGCACAACGGGTAAACAGCTTGCGAATGAATGTGATGCCCGTAAAGTCGGTTATAATGCGATGCTGCTTGAATCGACACTCGCCATTTGTGTGTTGATCGCTGTCGGTGTCGGGCTTAGCTTCGCTGATTATAAAGCGATTGTCTGGCCGACAGTTCCGGGTGTCAAATCCAATCCCATACTCTGTTTCTCACTTGCGGCGGGGAACCTCTTTAACCGTGGGCTCGGTATACCTCTTGCGCTCGGAACCGTTTTCGGGATACTGCTCGTTGAAGGATTTGTTGTAACCACTCTCGATACGGCGGTCAGGCTTAACAGGTACCTTTTTGAGGAACTCTGGACGATTGTATTTAAAAATCCGCCGGCTATTTTCCGAAAGTACTGGTTCAATTCGGGACTTGCGGTGTTATGTATGTGGATTATGGCATATTCGAACGCATTCAATACACTCTGGCCGATTTTTGGAACCGCGAACCAGCTTCTTGCGGCTCTTGGATTGATTGCTGTGTCGGGCTGGCTCCTTTTAAGGGGGAAAAAATTCGCTTTTGCTCTTTTGCCGGCCGTTTTCATGTTAGCTACGACCCTGGCATCGCTGGTCATCCTATTTAAAAATTACTTAAAAAAGTCTAACTACATCCTTGTATTTACCGATGTCCTGCTCTTTATACTGGCAATAGTAGTAATTGTGCTTTCTGTCAGGTTCTTTCTCAATCCGGCTCACAGAAAAAGCCACTCTTCGCAAGAAAGTTAAAACTGTTATTCGGAAAACCATATTCTGATTTTAATAATATGCCGAATTAAAAGTTAAAAAATTATTAACCACAGATGAACACAGGTTGATAAGCATACTATTTATTAAACAGTCTGCAGCTTTCACGTCCTCAGTCAAATACTTCTCTTATGGTTTGGCAAGTGAAGTAGGATGAGCATTTATTATCAGGAGTTATAATGTGCCGGCTGGACAATAGTCAATGATAGAATAATATACAGTATAATCATAATGTTGATTATGGGAATATTCCGCGCTCTTCATAGACCTTTTCAAGTCTGGAAAGAGCGACAATATATGCAGCGGTGCGCCAATCTGTTTTTTTGGCTTTAACTTTTTCACATACTGATTCATAAGCATTTAAAAGTCTCATCTTAAGTTTGCTGTCTACTTCCTTCAGTTCCCAGAACTCGCTTCGTTTGTTTTGCAGCCATTCGTAATAGCTGACAATCACTCCGCCGGAATTACATAGAATATCGGGAATAACATCAATTTTTCTTTTTTGCAGGATTTCATCACCCTCAGGAGTAGTCGGCCCATTAGCGCCTTCTGCAACAAGTTTAACATTCAGCAAAGGTGTTGTTTCCGCTGTAATTTGATTTTCAAGTGCCGCAGGAATAAAGATGTCCGCCTTTGTTTTAAAAAAGCTTTCATGATCAACACTACCGGCATGGGGATATCCGGTAATTCTTTTGTTTTTTGAAATATAATCGGCAAGATTATCAGGATCGATTCCATCGGAGTTGTAGATTGCGCCTTTAATATTTTCAACGGCTATCAACCTGGTTCCATACTCGCATAATAACTTTGAAGTCCAGTAACCTACTTTACCAAACCCCTGCACCATGAAAGTGGCGTTGTTTAGATCAAAATCGTGATCTTTTGCCCATTGCACGATCATATGTACAACTCCCTGGCCGGTAGCTTTATTCCTGCCGTAACTTCCGCCGGCTTCCAAGGGCTTTCCTGTAACAACATGCGTATAACGGAATCTTTCATGAGGCGGCATCATGGTAAGATATGTGTCCTGCATCCATGCCATAATTTGCTCGTTTGTGTTCACATCCGGAGCGGGAATATCAAATTCCGGCCCGATATTATTTCCGAGAGCATAAGTGAACCGCCGCGTTATTCTTCTTATTTCATTTGTTGAATAATTATCAGGGTCGAATTTAATCCCTCCTTTTGCACCTCCGAAAGGTATGTTGACAAGAGCTGTTTTCCATGTCATCCATGCGGCTAATGCGCGGATTTCGTCTATGTTGACCATGGGATGATAGCGAATTCCACCTTTGAAAGGTCCCAATGCATCGTTGTGCTGAATACGGTATCCGGTAAATATTTCAATTCTTCCATCGTTCATTTTTACAGGGAAACTGACAGTGATTTCATTTTTTATTGATGAAAGTATCTTTCTGATATCGGGATTTAATCCCATAAGTTCAGCCGCTTTATTAAATTGATGAAGCGCATTGTCATAAAGACTCTTTTCTTTAGACATAAGATCCTCACATGGGTAGAAATAGGAAAAATTATATTTATATTAATGGATTTGATACATAAATAATAGCTGCTATTTCCTCTATTTAACAAGTTTTAGAATTTTTCTGAAAGCTTCTCCCTCAGCTATACCCAGCAATTCGAACAGGGCGGTTTCGACGCTTGTTATATGCCCTCCCGCATGAGCGATTTTTTCGATACCGAGATTTTTATTATCTTCGGTTCTCGATGAAACCGCATCTCTGATAACGTGCGTTTCAATTCCCTTCGAAAGCAAATCCATCGAGGTTTGATATATGCAGATATGTGTTTCGATTCCTGACAAAAGAATCTGGTCACGGTTTAAATCCTTAAAACACTTAAGAATGCTCTGATTTTTAAGTGCCGAAAATACTTTTTTGGGCATTGGTGTATAACTCCCGAGATGCGAAGCGACCTCTTTAACAGTCGGCCCAAGTCCCTCCGGATACTGTTCCAGCCAAAGAATCGGTATATCGAGAATTTTAAATCCTTCGATTAATATCCCTATATTTTTATAGAGGGTTTCTCTTTCGAACATCAAGTGTGCAAGTTTGCCCTGAACATCGGTAACCATGAGAAGACTTCTTTTTTTATCAAGCATAGTTAACTCTTTGTTTTATGAAACATTATATTATTCAATCATTTAACGACTATTATTTAGTAAATTATATTTTCAAATTCAATAACTTTTTAAATATATAGCATTTCCTTATTCATTCAAAAGGATTCTATGCATAATCGGGAAAAATGAGCAGTATAAATAATATCCACTGATGAGCGAGCATAAATTTCTGCTGTCACCTGAAATTCATTGATAATCGGCTGAAATATTTGAATTTTGAATTTTGAATTTTAATTCCCGGCAGGTGGGTAAAACGGGAGTGGATGATTTTTCCTTTATTTGTTGGAACTTTATTATAATTCCCTTATATTTAGTAGTTAAGTGATAAATTTTGAAAGGCCTTTGAAAAATTACCGGGCTTCGTAAACAAGCTGCCACGAGTCAACGCAAGGCGCTGATTTACATGCAATTGACAGCAACACATTTCACACATTTTATTCCGGGATGCATGAAAAATTATTTTTTCACCACTCCCTTAAATATTTCAAGGTCTCGTTAAAAATGAATAAATCAAAAGTCGCCGTACTGCGCACAACTCCTGAAACAGTTCTGGAAGATTATCAGCGTTTATGTGAACTTGCAGGCATGGAGGAGGCGCTGGACAAATCGGCTGTTACAATCCTTAAAGATAATATAAGCTGGCATTTACTGTTTCCGGGCGCAAATACGACTCCCTGGCAGCTCGAGGGAACAATCATGGCTTTGAAAAACCAGGGATTCGATGATCTGGTAGATGTTCATAACAAGACTGTAGTCACCATTGCCGATCTTGGGGGACGTTATAATAAATACGACCCGGTACTTGAAAAACACAATGTTCCGGTTAAATACAATTTCAAGAACGAGGACATGAAATGGATTAAAATCATCCCAAAATCCCGAATGCTTGTTCTGGACAGGATTTTCCCGGAAGGCATATATGTCCCCGATTATTTTATAGGGAAAAATATAGTTCACCTGCCGACTGTAAAAACCCACTCGTATACGGTAACAACAGGTGCTATGAAAAATGCTTTCGGCGGGCTTCTGAATATTCACCGTCATTACACTCATACCTGGATTCATGACACACTTGTTGATTTACTTGCGATTCAAAAGGAGATTCATACCGGTATTTTTTGCACTATGGATGGCACAACGGCAGGCAGCGGCCCGGGCCCGCGTACTTTAGTGCCAATCCGGAAGGATATAATACTTGCATCCTCCGATCAGGTGGCAATAGATTCCGTATCTGCGATGATGATGGGATTCGACCCTATGAAAATTGATTATATTGCCCATGCGGCTGATGCCGGCCTCGGACAGGGTGACCCTCGAAATATTGAACTTGTCGGAATGCCGGAACTGGTCGGTGAAAGATGGAATTTCGATGTCGGAGTTAATCTCGGGACCGGAGTCGGAATGCTTTTGTGGAGGTCGCCTTTAAAGATATTTCAGAAACTCCTTTTCCGGACACCGATTGTAAATTTATTTATTTTTGCGAGCGAGTATTATCATGACCATTTATGGTATCCCCGTAAAGGAAAGAAAATTGTCGATAAATGGCTTGATGAAAGCCCCTGGGGAAAACTGTTTATGAGTTATCCTGAATAAGTTGTTTAATGAAAAAGAATTCCCCGATGTTTGTGTCGGGCTGAATTAAGTTGCTGTTTAAACCCGATAAGCGTTTTTGGTTATATATTTGTAAAGTATTCAGTTATTATAAAACCTTTAGTTATTAAGTCAAGGAATTATAAATGAGCCCCACTATTTCAGGAAATCCAATAAGCCCTTTTCGAAATTTGAGTGAAGAAAATATAAGATATTTTAAAAAAATATGGATTACTTTGCTTTTAATATTTTTTGCTGTCTTTATGGTCTTATGGGTCTTTGTTTCTTATTATTTTATAATAGCGCTTATACTGATACTTTTTTTATTACTCCCCATCGAGCCTGTCATTGGTATATCATTAATGTTCATGGCGACCGGATTTGATTTATTTGCCCAGATTCTTAAGTCCGAAGAACACATATACAGCTTCACCTTTTTTCACATATTAATGCTTTTAACATTTGTAAGTGTATTTCTTAATCAATCTTTAAAACGTAAAATCACATTACCTTCAGGTTCGCACTGGGCACCTGTATTAGCTTTTTTGGCAATGATTGCGGTTTCACTTATATATACGCCGAATTTTTTCTATGGCTTTATGGAATTCGTGAGGCTGGCTGTGCTTTGCGCCCTTGCTTATTCAATAACAATCTGTATTAATACAAAGGAAAATGTCAAATATGTGGCATGGAGTTATGTTCTTGTACCATTCGGGTCTTCAATATTTACCGTCTACGAAATACTAACTGAAGGCGAATTCTACAAATCACAAGTAATCAATGTCGCCTCTCAACTGGGATTAAATGTTTACCGTTCAACCGGAACATTTCATAATCCGAATATCCTGGCCAGCTTTCTTATGATTGGAATTACTGTCGGTTTTGGTATGCTTTTCATTAAGAAGTTAAATATTACAGCCAAAGTATTTTTGCTTTTTACAATATTAGTAACCAGTATTGCTATTGTAGCATCTTTTTCCCGCGGGGGATGGCTTGCAACATTTACAGCGGTTTTTGTACTTGTTGTTCTCCATAGAAGGTGGTCATATTTTGCTTTGTTTTCCGGTTTATTTATTTTTATGCTTGTAATTTTATCTATTAAAGCCCCTGAAATCGTGCTCTCGGCAATTCAGCGGTTTGTAATGATATTCAGTCCCGAGGGCGAGGATTCATCCATGTCCAGAATATCCCTCGTGAAAATGGGAATATGGATGTGGCAGGATCATCCTCTTTTAGGAGTAGGCGCCGGAGGTTTTTCCTATTTTGCTCCTGATTATATTGATCCGAATATGCCGCGGGCACTTGTTGATATCACACTTCCTCATACATTACAGAGCAAAATTCTCGCCGAGGAAGGTCTGATCGGGATTACCATAGCCGTCTGGTTTATCGTTACAGTTTTTTTTGATAGTCTACGGTCCATTAAATTAATTAAAGATGATTTTTTGAAAAACACACAAATTTCATTAACTGCTCTTTTTATTGGATATATGGTAAGTTTTACTTTTTCTTCCGATCTGCATAACAACATATTCTGGATTACTATAGGTGTGTTATATGCCATTCCTATCGTGAGTAAAAATATGCAAAAAACTGAAAGCATGCAGACAGTTGAAAGTACAAACCTTTCTTATAATGATTCTTCCTGATCGATAAAGTCTCCTTTTCTGTTAAACGGTGAGCACAGCTTTTTCCGCCGGCCATCTCCCAAACTCGATACATATCCCATTCTGCTTTCCATTCAAAAGAGGAGAGAATTTATAAAAACAAATACTTAAGAAACGTCTTTTATTTAATTTCTGTATGCTTGATGTTTTTTAACCGGATAATTGATAATAATAATTTTTATATTTTTTATATAGTGTCGCTTGACATTTTTATTATATAACATTACTATGTAAGCATGTTTGACAAGCGAAGGATTTGAATTATGCCACATGCATTTCATAAGATTGACAGGCGGAGCTTTATGGCGCTCGGAATTTCTTCCGTACCTGCATTTTGCTCGGGCTGTGGTAAAGCTGAAGGTGAAGACATGGCATCTTCACAGGCGGATTTATCCGGTGCTGTGGAAGCGCGGTTCTACGAAAAACTTCAGGATAAATCCGTACTATGCCTTGTCTGTCCCAGAGAATGCCTGATAGGAGATGGAAGGAGAGGATTCTGCGGGACACGGGAGAACAGTGATGGAATACTGTATACGTTAGTATATGGCAGGATTGCAGCGCATAATGTCGACCCCATCGAAAAGAAGCCGTTCTATCATTTCTTGCCCGGTACACAGGCATACTCAATAGCAACCGCTGGATGCAATATGTGGTGTAAATTCTGCCAGAACTGGCAGTTATCGCAGTCGAAACCTGAAAAATTACAATCACGTACCACATCAATGTCACCGAAAAATGTTGTGAATGATGCCTTGCGCTACAGGTCTCTTTCCATTGCATATACTTATAATGAGCCCACTGTTTTTACCGAGTTTGTTTATGACTGTGCGGCTGAGGGAAAAAAGGCCGGAGTCCACAGTGTGGTGGTATCGAACGGGTACATAAATCCCGAACCGCTGGAAAAACTATGCGAGGTTATTTCCGCATATAAAGTTGATTTCAAGGCTTTTTCCAAATCTTTCTACAGGGATATAACCGGCGGTGAGAGAGATGATGTTTTAAATACGATAAAACGGTTGAAAAAAACCGGTATGTGGACAGAACTTGTTCACTTGACCATTCCAACTCTCAACGATAATGACAGAGACTTTAAGGAAATGGGGGACTGGCTGATGGGAGAAATCGGGCCGGATATTCCTGTTCACTTTACACGGTTTCATCCGATGTATCGTCTTACAAATCTCCCTGTTACTCCCGTTTCGACCCTGGAAAGAGCGCGGAACATATTAATGGACAAGGGCATGAAGTTCGTTTATGTCGGTAATGTTCCGGGACATCCGGCTAATTCTACTTACTGTCCGAATTGCGGAAAAGAGGTCATTAAACGCGAGGGATTCAGAGTAGATAAAATTCGAATTAATAATGGCGCCTGTACAGACTGTGGAACACTGATTCCGGGTGTATGGTCCTGAACAGGCAAAAGTTGAAAGGCGTTGTTTTGTAATGAGATATTTATCGTATTACATAATTTGTTATATAATTGTTATTGGAATCACTGCATGTAATGGACATACGGAAGGAAAACAGGAGGAAAAGATAATGAATATAAATCAACAGGATATCCGTAAACCAGCGGTTGCAGGTTCATGGTACGAGGATAATCCTGATAAATTGAGAACATCGATTAAACGGTACATTGAAAATGCTAAGTTTGCCGGCGTACCGGGAGAAGTAATCGGGATCATTTCTCCTCATGCCGGGCATTTATATTCCGGTCCTGTAGCCGGTTATGCATTCAAGCATATTATGGGCAGAAAATTTGATGTTGTAGTCGTTGTCGCACCAAATCATGCTGATCCGCGCCTGGATTTTAGCTCTGTTTATACGCGCGGCGCTTATGAAACTCCGCTGGGAGTGATTCCTGTTGATGTCGAGACTTCAAAGACCATAGTGGAATATGACAATTCAGATTCGGTGAAAGAATCCGATCTCGGTCATCTGACAGGTTATGGCGGAAGGATGGAACATTCGCTGGAAATTCTGCTTCCATTCCTCCAGGTAGCCGTGGGGGACTTTGAGCTCGTTCCTATTGTCGTGGGTGACCGTGACCGGGGTTTTACATCATGCGCTGTACTGGCAGAGGCGATAGCTTCTGCGGTAAAAGACAAAAAAGCCCTGATTGTCGCATCTTCCGACCTCTCCCATTTTCATGATGTGGGAACTTTGAAAATAATGGACAATATTGTCCGTGAACATATCGAAGCTTATGACCCGGAGAGCCTTTTGAAAGACATGGCCTCCGGTAAATGTGAGGCCTGCGGAGGATTGCCTGTAGCAACTGTTATGATGGTATGTAAAAAGCTCGGTGCAAATAAAGCACGGGTCTTGAACATGGCGAATTCAGGAGATATAACAGGGGATTACAGCGGCCCTGTCGGCTATCTTGCGGCAGTAATAACCGTTCCTGCAGATGAAGATGATGAAGCAGAGAATGAAAAAAAGGTTGGTATCGATCTGGGGCTTTCCGAAGAGGAAAAAGATGTCCTGCGCAAAGTAGTAGAAAAAACACTCGATACAGTGGTAAACGGGGGCGCATTACCGAAATTTGACAATTACAGCGGAAAGCTTGGAGAAAACTGGGGCGCATTTGTTACATTGACCAAAAATGGGCAGCTGAGGGGATGTATCGGACATATAATCGGCACCAAACCATTGATAAATACAGTCGCGGAAATGGCAAGAGCCGCAGCTCTGCAGGATCCAAGATTTACACCTGTGAAATCTTCCGAACTCACGGATATAGATTTTGAGATTAGTGTGCTGACTCCGATCAGGAGGGTAAACAACATAGAGGAAATTGTAGTCGGCAGGGATGGTATCATTATTTCAAGGGGCATGAACCACGGGCTTCTTCTGCCGCAGGTTGCCACAGAGTATGGCTGGGACCGCATCACTTTCCTGGAGCACACCTGCAATAAGGCCGGTCTTCCGATCGATGCCTGGAAAGACAAGAAAACGACCATCGAAATGTTCAGCGCCGAGGTTTTTCATTAATCACGGACACCGGTTAATTTCGCTTTCTCCGCAGCCATAAAACAAATGCGGTGATGAAGTTCAGTGCGGATAGAAAAAAAAGCACCCTGAACATACCGAGGATGGGAACCATCAAAGAAGCGGTTACCAGCGCCCCCGCCGATGAGCCTGCCAGGTCGATACAATAGATAATCCCTAATCCTGATTCGCTGTATGACCGCCCTCTCCTGTATTGCGAATCCGCCACCGGGAACTGGAAGCCGCCTGCGAGGCCTGACAGGGTGGTGAGTATATAAAATCCCGGCTCCATGAAAGGGATACGTCCGGGATACAACGAATGCATCACTAACATACATATCCAGACAAGCGGTATTACAGCTATAAACGCCTGGATTATTGCGAGATGTTTTATGCCCGCACGGTTTTTTTCTACCATTCGGGTTCCTGCCAATGCTCCCAGAGCAAGCCCGGCCATATATGAGCCGGTGAGGAGCGCAATTCTGCTGTAAAGAAATCCGAAAATCGACTGGTAAGCCATTATTGCAAATACCTCGAGCGAGATTTCGGTTAATCCGACAGACATGACGGTTGCGGCGACCGTACGCCTGATGCCTCCCTTTCCGGGAATGGCTGCAAACAGAGTGAAAATAATAATCCCGAACAGCATTAAATAACCAAGCAGGCCGGGTGTAACCAGCGCTTTTACGCCGTGCATGAGGTGAGAAGCATCGAGAGTTCCCTGGAGCATGGTGCGTGTGAAGTATGCGATTGGCTTTGTATCGGAATTTATGGAGGGCGATTTCACATCATCGAGCGTATTTTTGATAAAATCCATTTTAAACGGAGACATGGTAAAACTCAGATAATAATCACGGACGTAGAGGGTTTCAATTCCCAGTTTTTCCCTGTTCAAGCTGAAGCTTTCCCATTTAAGTTCATCAAACATTCCCGGAGCATTCCCGGCAAGAAAACGGCACCTTGTACCGGGTAAGACGGCTGTTGAAGGAAATACCCCGTTAAGGGTAGCAAGTATCGATGAAAGAAAATTTGCGAGATCCGGGGAAATGTAATTCTCGTCGCCGGTAAGCGAAAATCCCAGTATCCCCTGTCCGGAAAGCCGTGATGAAACCAGTTTGAAAAATTCTTTCGTATAGTACCTGTTTGTCACACCGGACAGCGGTGAGGGCATATTCATCACAATAACATCAAATTTGTCACCGGTATTTTCGAGATATGCCCGACCGTCAGCAATAATGGTTTCAACCCGGATATCTTCAGCCCAGCCTTCATCGAGGTACTTTTCCGCGAGTGTAAAAAGACCCGGATCGAGCTCGACACAGGTTAAACGGTCTACAGTTTTATATTTTAATACTTCGGCGATTACACCTCCCGGAGTACCGCCGAGCAGAAGTACATGGCTTGGTTCACTTGAAGCGAGCATCGGTATGTGGACGGAATATTCGCTGGTTTCGGTATCCGGAGCGCTGAACAGGGTGGAGGCATTAGAATAAAAAGTAATCTGTTCTCCCTGCTGTGTTACCCGAAGCCTTCCATATCGCGTATCCACTTCCTCGAGTAAATGCTGCCCCCTGTAATAAAAGTCCGAAACATGTTTATCGCTCCATAAAACAGCGGTAAATAATGCAAGGGGGAAAATGAGCGTTACTAATCGCCGGTAACGAGTCTGCCGGTATTTTACGATGAAACCGGCGGCAATTCCGATAAGGGCGCATCCGAGGGCGATTGCATAATTTGAAATAAAGTTTACAAAGATTAAGCTGATAACGACTCCCGCAAATGCAGCACCTGCCGCCTCTAATGTATAAGCACGGCCGACAGAAGGTGTATTGTCATGCTTAATCGATTTTGAACCTAAAACAAACAGGAAACCGCCGAGTATATTAAATGGAAGGAAAGCGAGACTGACCGCGATGAATTGCATATCGTATGGTACAAGTTCACCCGGAGTAAGGTTTGCAAGGAAAGGCACATTACCGATGATAACGACTCCGGAATAGCCCAGAATACCATACCATGGCAAAAGTTCATGAAACCATCCCGCGGGATCGGAAATACGGGATACTAACCGGCCCGGAACTCCGCTTCCTAAAGAAGTCCAGAGTAACCAGAACAGGAGAGCCGCTCCGATTGTGAGTTCTCCGCCCCTGAATGTGGCCAGAACTTCCCGCAGAAACGCTGCCTGCGCGGTCATGGCTATCACACCTAATATGAATACGGAAAAATGCATTTTCGGCTCAGATTAAAATGTAATGTAGCAAAATTACGGGAATCGGATATGTTTTTAGATAAAATATTTTGCAATATTAATAAAGGTAAATGTTACCGACCAGGCAATAGTACTCGTATATATAATCATTAACAATACCCATTTCCAGCCGCCGGCTTCACGTTTAATCACGCTTAGAACTGCGATACACGGTACATAAATAAGTATAAACAGCATGAGGCCATAAGCTTTGACAGGATTCAACATCGGGTCATTCCTGAGGGCCTGTTTCAGATTCATATCGGTTGTTTCATCTGCCTTATCGTTACTGATTGAATAGATAGTGCTCAGTGAGGATACCACTACTTCCTTGGCGGCAAAACCTGCGATTAACGCAATTCCGATTCTCCAGTCGAATCCAAGCGGCTTAATGGCAGGCTCGATAAACCTGCCTAATGTGCCTGCGTAGGAGGATGTGAGTTCAGTTTTTGACGGGCTGGCGGAATAATCTTCCCCGGCTCCTGTATTATCAGGCATCCGTGGAAATGTCATCAAAACCCACATGAGAACAGAGAAAATTAGTATTGTAGTGCCGGCTTTCCTGATATACATAAATGCCCTTTCCCATATATGAAGGAGAACGCTTCGCACTGTCGGAATGCGATAGGGAGGAAGTTCCATAACAAACGATGTCGATGATTTAGTCATAATAGAGAGAGCTTTGGCTATTACAAAAGCGATTACTATACCGATAAGATAAATTGAAAAGATAACATTTCCGGCATTTTTCGGACTGAAGAATGCTCCGGTAAGAAGAATATATACAGGCAATTTAGTTCCACAGCTCATAAATGGTATGAAAAAATCGAACATTTTTTTCCGGCTGAATATTTTACTTTTTACTCCCTGTTTTATCATCCATAAAAATCGATAATTTTTCAAGTGTGCATGCGCTGAGATAATGTTCGATCTTGCAGGCATCCTGCTCTGCTGTTTCATTATCGACACCAAGAATTTCTTTTAAAAACCTGTAAATAGTCTTATGAATCTTAAGAATTTCCGCTGCTTTTAAAGCGCCGGCATCTGTTAATTCAATGTATTCATACTTTTGATGAGAGATTAGCCCCATTGCTTCTAAATTTTTGAGCGCTCCGTTAACACTGGGCATGGTGACACTCAGCTTTTTTGCGACATCTCTGACACGGACAACCCGTTTACTTTTTTCAATCACGAAAATTGCTTCGAGATAATCTTCCATACTCGCGGATAAAGACATGAAAAGAATCTCCAATTTTATGAAATATAATATACGATGGTGTGAAAATATTAGTTGTGCCAAACATTAATAGTATGATCAAACAAATTCAAATATGCAAGATTTATTTGGTATATGATACGGGTCTTTTATGAAATTTTATGCGGATTATTCAGAAGGAACGGCTGGCAGGCGGACGGTAAACACAGTTCCTTTGCCTTCTTTGCTCGAAACAGAAATTGTGCCGCCGTGTTTTTCGACAATAGATTTTACAATTGAAAGCCCCAGACCGGTACCGGAAGTGTTATACTTTCTCGCATTTTTTGCGCGGAAAAAGTCATTGAATATTTTCGAAAGATCTTTTTCGGGGATGCCAATTCCAGTATCGCCGACTGTCAGGACAATTTCACTGTCTTCCGAGGTTATTTTAACGTTTACCGAACCGTTTTCAGGGGTGTACTGTATGGCATTGGATATGAGATTTGCGGTCATTTGTTCCAGATAGCTTCCATCACCGGATATGGCTGAAATATCCGGGTCCGAGTTAATGTTGATTTCAATATTTTTTTCCCTCGCCTGGGATATAAGCATTTCTAAAGTCGAAGTCACAATGGGAAGAAAGTTGAGCTGTTTCAACTGAGTCTGTAAATTATCGATATTTTTCATTTTTGAAAAATCCAGAAGCTCTTGAATAAATTTGAGGAGCTTGTTTGTGCGAAGGGGAATGCGCTCCAAAATATGTTTCACTTTTTCGGGTATTTCATTGCCGTAAACGGAAAGTGTCGAGGTTACCATAGTCTCAATAGAAGCAAGCGGGCTCTTGAGATCATGAGCCACTACATCGAGGATATGCGATTTTTCGATTTCAAGTCTTTCGGTTTCCTCGAGTGAGTGTACAAGCTCTTCATGCTGCATTCTTAATCTTTCCATTATTGATGTGGCCATATATACAGCTATAAAGAGAGCGGATGACAATGCAAAGCACATGCCCGAAATAAATGTTCCCATCGAATGATAACCGGGGAATAAAAGATTGTAATGTTTTATAACTCCGAGTCCCTCAAGAACTGTCATTCCATTGAATAACAAAGCCGCTATAAAAGATTCGGTATACGCCGCTTTTTTTGAAAGCAGAATAGATGAAAGTATGGTATGAAAAAAGTAATAGAACACAAAAGGATTAGTTGCGCCCCCGCTAAAATGTAGCATCATGGTAAGTATAACAAGATCGATATTAATCTGGATTAATGTGAATACTTTTAGGTGATATTTTAATGCTGGCGGTTCACATTTGTAACCAAAACATAAAATTCTATAAAGATAACAATAGATTAAGTTACATATAAAAAGGATAGAAGTCAAAATCCAGAGAGCGGTAAAATGTATTGTTTCTATACGAAAAAGATTGTCCAGGACTAATAATGCTGAGGCAACACAAATTACGGCGATGAACCTTGTTATAAGGAACCATTTTGGGCGCCAGATAAAATCTTCGCTTTCGGTTACTTTTTCGCTTAAACTATTTTTTAAAGAAGTATTCATGATTGTAATTTAGGTGTTAAACTGTTTTAAAAAGTATAAATAATTTATGAAAAATCAAAAAGATGTATAGATGATAATATATAACATAATTTGTTTTATCGATATGAAAAAGTTATTTACAGGGCTAACTTTGCTTTTCATTAAATATTGCATTTCCCGGGTAAATATTTTTGGAAAAAACGTGCAAAAAACATGCGGAAATATTAGGAAAATACGACCGAATGTATTATATTAGTAATATATCTATATAAAAGGTAAGGGCATTAAAAAGTAAGGGCATTAAAAAGTAAGGGTATTTTAAAGTGTAAATTTTATTATACCTTGACAACATTTTTCCGGTACCGATGCAAAATTACGGTATTTATACCTGTGCATCGCAGGCACGTTTTAATTCTGAATAAATGATAAAATTTCCTTACCTTTTTAATCTTATATTTTAGAACGGAGTGTTTAGTGTTTAAACGTATTCCTGTTTTATTATTAGTAGTTACAATTTTATTTTCAACCGTTAACATCTATGCCGAAACAAGCAAACTCTCAATTAAACCCTATGGTTTTTTTAAGCTCGATATGGCGCTTGACCAGGCAAGAACCAATAATGGAAATTTTGTTTTCTGGGTTGAAGATACTCAAGACGGCAAGGGGAAGGACAGTGAATTTAATATGACCACCCGTCAAACACGTCTTGGTGCAAATTTAAGTTATGATGAGCACGAGAAAAGGAAAGTTTCGGGCCGTATAGAAGTGGATTTTTATGGCGGCGGAGCTGAGAACAAAAATATGCTCATGTTGCGGCATGTATTTATGAAAGTGGATTTTGGCAAGTATTATTTGCTTGCAGGTCAGACTTCCGATATATTCTCACCTTTGATCCCTACTACGGTTAATTATACCGTTTTGTGGAATTCCGGTAATATCGGATACAGACGTCCGCAGATTCAATTTGGCAATAGTGTTAAAAGCGGTTTGGAAGTAGTAGGTGGTTTAACACGGAATATATCAGGTGATTATGATTACGACGGTAATGATGATGGAGAAGACAGCGCCCTTCCAACAGCCCAGGCAAGACTTTCATATCTCAATCCGAAAATGAATATTGGCATCTCCGGACACTACGGTTTAATGGAATATACCGACAATGCCGGAAATGATGAGGATTATAAATCTTATTCTTTTAATTTTCATGTAAATTATTTACTGACCGAAGCATTTTCAGTAAAAGGGGAATATTTTACCGGAAAAACTCTTAATCAATATTTTGGAGGGGTAGGTCAGGGATTTGATTTTCAATCGGAAAAAGAGGTTGAAAGCAGCGGTGGATGGATAAATGCCGCTCTAAAAGCAGGTAATAAAACCTCATATAATGTGGGTTTGAGTATTGATCAGCCTAAAAAATATGATAACCTGAATTTCCCGGCCAGAAATTATAACAGATGTATTTTCGTTAATATATTTACTGAAATAGCACACAATACTTCTTTTGCTTTTGAAGTTTCAAACTGGACAACCGGTCATTATGGCAATAATGGCGATGAGAAAAAGATTTCAAAATTAAGATTTCAGGCAGCATTAATTTTAAACATATAACCGGGATCGATTTGAAATCACAAAAAAATCGTATTATGCCATTACAACTCTATTCTTTGAGTGAGAAGTAATGCCGTATCCAGAATTCATTGTCTGAACCGCTGATACCTGTGATTAAAGGATTGCCATGATACTTAACTTCAAACTCTGTGCTTCTAATCATGGTCATCATTATATCATACACATCAGCGGTTCAGACGGTTTTTAAAAAAATACGCTTATCTGGTTTGCACAGCTTTTTTTGCCACTCTTCTCCCGAACTCACCCCCTAACCCCATCTCTTGCCCTGCAATAGAGGGAGAACCGGCTGGGTGGAAGGAGTTCCGGGATATGCGGCAGCTACTTTCACACCCGCTTCCCATGCCCCTCTTGCAACAGCCTCATCTCCCGACGATAGTTTTTTCATGCCTCGCATATGTCTCCCAGCTTCGTGATTGACATTTACCGCTGATTTAGCTGAAAAAATACTTTTGACAGGTTGTATAAGCCATGTGTTATTAAATATATACTGTATTATTATAAATTCTGTAGTATTACATGGGACATACTAAAAAGTTGTGCCTGAACGTATTATTGCGTTTTTGTGTACTACGATAATCCCATCGCTTACATCGAAATTATCATAGACTCCATCATTGACTTTGTTTTCGTTAATTAGCCTGACATTCTTTCCGATACGGGCATTCTTGTCTATGATGGCGTTTTCAATGACAGTATTTTCGCCGATTCCTATTATGGGAGAACCTGCCGCCTGATCCTCTTTAATCTCATCGAGCGTTTGATAAATGTCGGCACCCATCATGATTACTTTCTTTAAATGAACTCCGGAACCGATCTTCGACCGTATACCTATAACAGAATGCTCGATAACGCAGTTTTCAATAATTCCTCCCTCACAAATTATGGAATGGTTTATATTGCAGCCATCGAGTTTGCTTGCAGGAAGATAACGGGGTCTTGAGTATATTGGCTTGTCCTGCTTGTAAAGATCAAATAAGGGAATGGGTTCGGTCAGGGCAATATTAACATTGAAAAATGACTTTATTGTACCGACATCCTCCCAGAAACCATGAAATTTATATGCCTTAACATTCACATTCCTAATCGCATAGGGTATGATATGATTTCCAAAGTCGTCACCTTTTTCACCGGTAAGGAGTCGAACAAGCATCCCGCGTTTAAAAACATATATTCCCATTGAAGCCATGTATGGTTTATCGGATTCGCCGGTATCCGATTCCAGACCATCCAGGCTTTCCTGTGGCGGTTTTTCAAAGAAATCGACAATAGAATCATTGTTGTCTGTTTTCAGTATACCGAAATCACTGGCATTTTTTCCCGCTACAGGTTTTACCGCTACAGTGACATCTGCGCCTGATTCACAGTGAAAATCGAGAAATTTGGAATAGTCCATCTGATAAAGATGATCACCGGCGAGAATCAGGATATTCTCCATGTTCTGAGCGCGAAGGTAAGGGAATTGCTGACGGATAGCATCAGCAGTTCCCTGGTACCATTTATCACTTGACAGGGTCTGCTGTGCGGCAAGAATCTCGATGAATCCACTTGTAAACGAATCGAATTTATAGGTCTGGGTAATATGGCGGTGGAGTGAAACGGACATGAACTGGGTAAGGATGTATATGTCTTTTATACCTGAATTTATACAATTTGAAATCGGAATATCTATAAGCCGGAACTTTCCGGCAATCGGTACTGCCGGTTTAGCGCGAAGTTTCGTTAACGGCTGAAGCCTTGTACCTCGGCCGCCGCCAAGAATTACCGCGAGCGTTTTTTTCATAGCAGCCCCCTTGAAAATAAAAACTTCTGATTTTCGATACTAATAATTTATCATTATTAAATGTAATATACTATACTTAATTCGAAAAAAATTCAAGTATCTTTTTTTTCTTTCATCAAATGCAAGTTGTATCTCAGGTTTGACAGTAAGGCCTTTTTTTTGGGCATCAGACCGCGCCAAACAAATCGGAATCATCACAGGAATCCGGTACCCATTCCTCAAGAAATTGATAATGGTCCGGCAAATAGTATTTCGCTACGACTTTAGCCTTTCTTCTTATCTTTTTTAAAACCTTCCGTTCTTCATCGGACATTTCAGGGTTAAAGTATGCATCGACATTTTCGTAAACCTGATAAGGATTATACATTCCGCCAAGAGTAGTGTCAATATTCAATCCGGAATTTACTATGTATCGCAAACATGCTTTTGCATAATTTACTTCACCGCTTTCATCATACTGTGCCATCAGCCTCTTAAAAGGTTCAACAAGACCGTCTCCGGCAAATGGTTTCATTGAAACCACACCAATATCTCTCTTCTGTAGTTCTGGTATGAGCGGATCAAAATTATCAGTCTTTATGGGATACCATGTCCAATTGTGATAGAAATTGTATGGGAAGATTACAAAATCCAGAGGATAAGTATCGATGAGAGGATAGACATCCTTGACAAAATGAATCGGAACGCCAATGGCACGTATTTTCCCCTGCTCTTTAAAACGGAACAGATCTTCCCACCATTCCCATTTATGTTCGATACCGGGCTCGCTCCGTTCGGGGCCGTATGCATGAATACGAACCAGGTCGATATAATCCCTTCCGAACAGCCTGAGATCACGTTCGAGTTGTTCCCCGGGTGAGCGGCCATCAAAAGGGTCTAAAGAAATTGATATCACTACATCGTTTATTATGGGAGAAAGATACCTTCCCATAGGTTCGTACTGATATAAACCAAACTCTTTTTCATAGACATCAAATAAATTTATACCGAGATCATAGGCTTCTCTGACCATCCACTCACGTTCTTTCTCAAACTTCACAATTTCACTTGTCACATGCGAACCAAATCCAAACTTTGAAACCTTTATGCCGGATTTACCAATCTCAGACATCAGCATAGTACCCTGTGGTTTTGAAATTTTTGTTTTGAAATCTTTGGATTGTGTCTCCCAACTGACTTCAGCAGTATTGAATTTTAAAGCAGAACATCCCGTAAGACCGATAGTTAATGCTCCTGTAGCGCTTCCGGTCAAAAATCGACGTCGTTTCATTAATTTTCTCCATCTTTTCAGTAATTCAGTTATTGTACTCGACCCGTAAGTATACAGTCAGGTGCATTGAAATGGACATAACGTAGGCTAATTTTAACACCACTTTTCATTACCCTTATAACGAAACAACAGGCGTTCTTTCATCAAAATCGGTGATGGACTGACAGATACGAATAGCATCGATACACAGGCATCGGTTTTGTTTGTAATCTCAAATGTAAATACAAATTTTATCGTACTAAGATTGTTTAATAATAATAAAAAAAACTGTACATATTCAAGTATTATATATATATATTGAGAAATTATCAAAAATAACCCGAATACTAACAATAAATAACAGGTTATTATTTTATAATTACTTACATCACAATAAATGTTGAAGGGGATTTTACCTGTGACCAGCATTGAGCGAGTCTATAATACACTTGCATTAAAACCTGTGGATTATATACCGGCAGCCCTAAGCCCCTGGCCTGCGACTATCGAGCGTTGGACAAATGAGGGACATATAACGCCGGGACAGGATGTAGGTGAACATTTCGAACAGGATATTCGGCTTGCGGGGCGGCTCAATTATGATGCAGACCTTGATTTTGAACCTGTGGTTCTGGAAGAAACCGATGAAACAATCCTTAAACTTGATGCAAACGGGGCAAAACTTCGTTGGCACAAAAAGCATGAAGGCACACCGGAACATGTCGATTTTACCGTGAAGGAAAATGCATCCTGGCTCGAACATATCAAGCCGCATCTGCTCGATGTAGATCGCAGAAGAATTCCCTTCGAGGAATATCGTGATGCGCGTGATTTTGCCGCAAAACATCAGCGGTTTTTCTGCTGGCATGGTCCGGCTCCTTTTGAGCAGATACACCGGGTTTGCGGACATGAGTTCATGCTTATAGGTATGGCCCTTGATCCTGACTGGGTCAGGGATATGGTTATGACTTACGCTGATTTTATTATTAATCATCTTGAGGTTTTATTTGCCGAGCAGGGCAGGCCCGATGGTATGTATTTTTATGAGGATATGGGCTTTAAGTTTAAGCCTTTTATGTCGCCTTCGATGTACCGGGACATTATGCAGCCGGGCCATAAACGTTTGTTCGACTACGCTCACTCTCGAGGCTGCAGGGTAATCGTTCACTCCTGCGGATTTGTTGAGCCGCTGGTTCCCGGTTTGATCGAAGCCGGTATGGATTGTCTGCAGGCAATGGAAGTCAAAGCGGGCATGGATATGCCAAGGATGTTCGAAAAGTTTGGCAGTCAAATTGCATTTTACGGCAATATCGATGCCCGGGTTTTGATAAGCAATGATTTTGAAGAGATTGAAAAGGAATTGATTAAAAAAATCCTTCCTGTTGTAAATCACTGCGGTGGTTACATTCTCCACTCGGATCATTCCGAGCCGCCGCAGGTTGACTACCAAACGATGCAGTATTTTATGAGGCGCGGGCGCGAAATTGGCACACCGAATGAAACAGTTTATAAAGGATAATCGACTAAAATGAAACTTACAGAACGACAGGAAAGACTGATTAGACAGACATTTCTGGATTATCAGCAAACATCGGTCTTTCTTGATGAACCGTTGGTCTTAAACAAGGCCGAGGGTCTTTATTACTGGGATAGTGATGGTAAAAGATATTTCGATGCCATCGGAGGCATTTTTGTAGCTTCACTCGGGCATCGGCATCCTCGTGTGGTCGAAGCCGTAAAAAAACAGCTCGATGAAATTACATTCGCCCCACCTTTACATGGCATATGCGATAAAACCCTCGATTTCATCGAAAAGCTCAGCTCGGTGACTCCGGGTAATCTCAATTTTATCAAGCCATACAGCGGTGGTTCGGAATCTGTCGAATCGGCGATGAAATTCGTTCGGCAATACTATCAACAAACAGGTTGTTTCGGAAAGTACAAGTTCATCAGCCGCTATTTTGGTTATCACGGCAGCACTTTCGGAGCGATGTCGGCAAGTGGAACCGGCAAGCGTAAGACGAAATTCGAACCGCAAATGGCCGGTTTCCTGAAAGTTTTTCCACCGAACTACTGGCGGGACCGCTTTTCCTCATGGCAGGAATGCAACCGTTTTGCCGCGAGGACATTCGAGGATGTAATTATTAACGAAGACCCTGATACAGTGGCGGGCGTAATCGTCGAACCTGTGGGGAATACCGGCGGAATCATCACACCCACAGATGAATATTACCTTATCCTCCGCGAGACCTGCGACAGGTATAATGTGAAGCTTATATTCGATGAGATTATCACCGGATTCGGAAAAACCGGGAATATGTTTGCCGCTCAAACATTCGGCGTAACTCCGGACATAATTTGCAGCGGAAAGGGTTTGACAAGCGGAATTATTCCTATGGGTGCTATGATAGCCCGCCAGGATATGGGCGAGCCTTTTATCGGACCCGCCGAAGAAGAACTTCAATTCGCTCATGGAAATACCTTTGCGGGTAATCCGGTTGCCTGTGCAGCCGGAATAGCTGTGATCGATGAAATTGTGGAAAATCAACTCGATAAGAAAGCCCGGAATTCAGGTAAACTTTTATTCGAAAAACTGGAAAGTCTTAAAAAATATGGCGTCGTGCGTGAAGTTCGTGGCAAAGGGATTTTATTGGGGGTTGAACTGGTCAAAGATAACGGTACCAACGAACCTTTCCCCGAGTTAGGACGAGCTCTCAAAAAAACCGCGATAAAAAATGGATTGATTATGCGTATAGATCCAGGCTGGTTCGCCGTGGCGCCCGCTCTTATCGCCGAAGAGTCTGACATGGAAGAAATGTTCGAGCTGATAGACAAGAGCTTAAAAGAAGCGTTGGAGTTGGTAAAAGAATTTGTAACTTTT
>SDBV01000988.1_pt1 | contig 41767 bp, 42 predicted proteins | sample 2277081 | NCBI WGS metagenome assembly SDBV01 (sample SAMN10402039, study PRJNA504765) | marine sediment metagenome | isolation source: marine sediment core GS10_PC15, 223 cmbsf | place: Arctic Ocean: Southern Knipovich Ridge | collected 2010
CGTAGGCCGACGCTCACGCATGAACGGGGGTCGAGGGGGCGGCGAGCCCCCCGATATCCTGCCGAGCGATGAGCAACAAGGCTGACTCGCCGCTTGCGATAGCCCAGGTGACGCCGTACCCGTGGGAATCGCAGCGCGAGCTGAACGAGTACGTCGAGCGCCTCTCACAGGAGCTGGCTGGCTGTGGCCACTCCGTTCTCGTACTCGCACCGAGCGGATCGCGCGTGCTGGTGCGCGAGTCGCGTGCAGCGATACGGTCGGCGTCCTCGAACCCCGCCTCGCTGTTCGAGCCCGGCGCCGTACGTGTACTGGCGATGGGCCAGAGCGTGCCGGTCACAAAGGGCCGGCGCGGCGGCCGGATGGCGCTGCCGCTCGACATCACGCGCACGATCGAGAAGCTGCTGGCGACGCTGCCGCTCGATGTGCTGCACGTGCACGAGCCGTTCGCGCCGAGCGCGTCAGCGGCGGCGCTACGGCATTCGCGCGCGATCAACGTCGGGACCTTCCACTCGCCGACCGAGCGCGTGCTTTCGACTCAGGTGGCGCGCCGCTTCATCGAACTGTTCTTTGGTCGCCTCGACGCCCGCATCGCGACTTTCGACGTGACTCGTTCGCTGATCTCAGGTTTCTTCCCTGGCGACTACGAGCTGATCCACCCCGGCGCCGACACCGAGCGCTACCGGCCGCTAGAGCGTGACCACAACGGCCCCGTCGAGATCGCCTATGCCGATGTCGAGGAGCGCTCAGCATTGCGTGTGTTGCTGCGCGCATTGCGCGGTCTCGAACCGGACGGCTCTTGGCATGCGACGATCTGGACCGAACGCCCGCTCGACACGCTGCCACGATTGTCGAAGGCACTGCGCCAGCTGGTCCGCTACGTCGGCCCTGATGACGTTGCGCTCGCCGAGTTGTTCGGCGAGGCCGATGTCTGTTGTGCGGCTTCCGGTGGGCTCGCACCGGCCGCCCTCAACCTGCTGAAGGGAGTCGCCGCGGGAGCGGTTCCGGTCAGCTCGCGCATCCCGATCTACGAAGAAATGCTCGACGGGGGCGACAACGGGTTGCTTTTCGAGCCGGCCGAGCACGAGATTCTGACCGCTCAGCTTGGGCGCTTGGTCCGTGACGGCGAGCTGCGCGCGAGACTGCACGAGCGCTGCCTGGCTCGGCGCGACCAGATCAGCTGGCGTCGTGTGGCGGACCAGGTCGAGCAGACTTACGTGGCGGTGCTGGCCAAGCGGCACGACAACGATGCCAAGCCGGCGGTTCAGCGCAGGCTCGCGAAGCGCGAGTTCATCTACTGCGATCTGCACATGCACACCGATCATTCGCCAGATTGTGCGACTCCGGTTGATGTCTTGCTCGACTCCGCCAAACGCGCCGGCCTCGGTGCGATCGCCGTGACAGACCACAACGAGGTGTCGGGCGCGCTCGAGGCGCGTGAGCGTGCGAACGGAATCAAGGTGATCGTCGCTGAAGAGATCAAAACCGATCACGAAGGAGAGGTGATCGGGCTGTTCGTCGAGGAGAAGATCCCGCGCGGCATGTCGTTGCGCGAGACGCTCGACGCGATTCACGCGCAGGGCGGACTGGCCTACGTTCCGCATCCGTTCGATCGCATGCACTCGGTTCCCGACTACGAATACCTGCTGAAGGTGGTCGAGGACATCGACTCGCTCGAGGTGTTCAATGCCCGAGTGGCGGTCCCGGCCTTTAACGAGGAGGCGCGGCGCTTTGCCGACAAGTACCGGATCGTCGCCGGGGCGGGCTCCGACAGCCATGTGCCGCAGGGGCTTGGCACGGTGAAAATCCGCATGCGTGACTTCGACGGGCCGGAGGAGTTCCTCGAGAGTCTGCGAGACGCCGACCTGCTGCACAAGCGCAAGAGCCTTGTGTACCTGCAATCGCTGAAGTTCCTGCAGACCAAGGCGCGTCCCGGGAAGCGTGCGAGCGCTTCGAAGCACTAGGTGATTTTTTGGGCGCGATCGCCCGCCTTACAACGTTTGATGCAGCCAAGAGGACAAGACCGCGGACCGTCCAAAAGAACCGCGCAGATGCCCGCGACCGACGACGAGATTCGTGAGAAGTACCTCGAGCGCGCGATCCGGGAGCTGAACCGACTCACGCACGATCTTCAGGAATGCGAGCACTGCCCGCGCGGAAGCCTGATGCCGGTGCTCGGGTCGGGTCATCCCCAGGCCGACATCATGCTGCTCAAGTACGCGCCCAGTACCCCGGAGATCGAGGAGGGCGTCGCCTTCTACGGCCGCGCCGGCTCAGCGTTGATGAAGTCGTTCAAGCGGCTCGACATCGACCCGCTCGCCGTTTACGGGACCCTCTGCATCAAGTGCCCGGTTACCGACACCGATCACGCTGCCGAGGAGTGCGTCGGTCGCCTGATCGAGGAGATCGCGATCGTAGCGCCGCGGATCGTCGTCGCGATGGGGCCGCGTGCGCTGCGAACGCTGAACGATGTCGGCATACCGCTGGCGCGCGAGCTGGAGCCGACCGTCGGCCACCTACAAAAGTTGACCCCGTCGATCGACGCGCTCTACGTACCGGACATCGACGGTGCGCTCGATGAGGAGAAGGCCAAGCGCGAGTTCTGGAAGGCGTTCCGCGTGCTCGGCGAGTGGCACGGCGAGCTACCGCCTTACTAGCCCAGCCACTTCACGGGACGGCCGTGATAACCGGCGTGCGCGATCGTGCGTGTCTTGCCGCCCGGCCACGTCGTCAGCTCAACGTCGGCCTCCAGGCCACCGGCCTCCATCCGGAGCCAGGCGAGTGGCGAACGTTTGGTCGCGCCCTCGCCTGCCGCTTCGATCGAGTCTCGTACGCGCGCGCGCGTTGCCTCGTCCATCCAGAACATGACGAGCGAGTGAAAAACGATCGTAGCTACGCCGGGTACCCTCTCGACCAGCGCGTTCTCGATCCACTCCGCCGCGTCGGCCTGCTCGACCACGACAGGCGCTCGTTGCGCCTGAGCGAGTGCCGCTCGCAGCGGCTCGAAGCGCCAGCGCTGATCTGGCCACACGTATGACAGCAGCGTCAGGCGGTCGTCGGCCGAGGCGGGGTCGAGCGGCGCTTGGTCGCAACCTCGCCGCGAGCCGATGACCACCTGCGTGTCGAGGGGCAGCTCGCCCTCGAGTTGCAGCTCGATTCGGACCCCGGAGTCGGCGTTGCCCCAACGCCGCCCGCCGATCTCGTAGAGGTAGCGGTCCCAGCCCAGGTTGAGCCCCGCGCTCGAGCCGAGCTCGAGCAGCCGCAGTGGCAGGCCAGTCTCGCGCGCGACAGTCAGAAATCCGCCGAGCAGGGCCGCTGATCGGCCGACCTCGTTGGTCTGCACGGGCAACTCGATCAGCGGTGGCAGCGTCTCGCGGTGCCGCTCGAGCGTTTCGGCAAGGGCCGGCCAGGCTCGATCGAGGTCCAGCACGCCTCCCGCCGACGGGTAGATCGCCGCAAGCTCTGGCGCGTCGCCGCGAAGCGCCAGCCTATGTGCTGCACCCATCAGCTTGAGCGGGGTGCCGTAGGAGCCCGGAGCGCCCGCGAGCGGCTCGAGCAGCTCCCAGGCGATACCTCGGTGCTCGGCATCATCCCCGGCCTCGTGCAGCATGCGACCGTACAACGGTGAGCCGAGTTGCCCGCAGACCTCGGCCTGCCCGTGCAGGTAGCGGACCATTTCCTCCTGGCTCTCGGTCATGCTTTGGCATCCATCGTGAGGCCATTCTCGCTGGACAAGCGGCGGCATGCGGTGCTCCTGCTCGGGGCATTGCTGGTCGTGGCCGAGTTGTACCTGGTCGCGTCCTCGCAGTTGCTCGATCTCGGCGGCGGCGACGTCGTGTTCTTCGTAACGACGATCCCGGCGCTGGCGTTCGCGGTTGCGCTGGTCGCCGCCTGCGTACCGTTTCGCGATGATCCCTCTGTGCTCGTCGGCCTGATCGTTGTGGGAGCCGTCGCGGCGGCGGCGCTGTCGGCTCCCGCGCCCGAGGCCGCGGCACCGTTCAAGGCGCTGTTCGCCGCAGGGGTCGGCCTCACCTTGGCGCGGTTCATTCCGGTCGCGTCGATCGTCTACCTGCTGGCAATCGCGGTGGCGATCGCCGACTTCATCTCGGTCAGCGTCGGGCCGACCAACTACCTCGTCAACGAACAGCCCGGCCTCGTCGGCTACCTGGCGCTCGCGATCCCGAGTTGGAGCGGTGGGATCTCGCAGCTTGGTGTCAGTGACCTGATCTTTACGGCGCTCTACCTGTCGACGGCCTGGCGCTTCGGATTGCGCCGCCGGGCGACCGTCGTTGCGCTGGCAGCGTCGCTGATCGCCGCGCTTGCGATCGCCACCTGGGCCGACTGGATCGTGCCGGCGCTACCGTTGCTGTCGCTCGGCCTGCTGGCGCCGAACGCCGACCTGGTCTGGCGCACACTGCGCGATGACCTCAAGAAGCTGAACTAACCAAACCGCACTGCAGAGCTCCCGGTTTTTCCGACTAAGGAAAAACCGAAACTCACTTCTGGTCGCCGGGCTGCGGCAGCCCGCCGAACATTGCGCTGATCGGGTGGCGGCTGACGCCCTCGTAAAACCAGACTGGCGCCGGCTCCACCTTCACCTCGCCGCCGCTCGGCAGCTCGCCCTCGAGCCGTTGCGCGAGCTCACGTGCGCCATCCTCGTTGGCGGCGCCGACCAGCAGGTACTTCCAGCGGCGCACGATCGGGGAGACACCCTCGCTCTCGAGCTTCTCGGCGAGCTGGACAGCGTCGCCGTGGCTGTCGAGCTCGATCCGCACCTCCCACTCGGCGAGGTTGTCCTCTAACGAGTCGGCGGCCTCGCGTGCCTCCCAGGCCTTGTGCTCGGACGCGGTAGCTTCGCTGTCGGCGGGCAGCGGTTCGGACGCGTCCTCCCACGCCTTCTCGATCGGGTGCCAGCGCTCGAGCGGCTTGACGGTCGCGTCGAGGTCGTGCTGGGCGATCAGGTCTGTGACGGTCTCGGCGGTTCGCTGGCCGTCGCTGGCCGTTGCCGAGTACAGGAACAGCTCGTTTCCGTCGCGGGTCACGATCAGGTGGTCTCCGAGTCGCTCACGTAATTCCTGCGCCAGCTCCTTGGAGTGCAGGTATCCAGCGATCTCGTGGGCGCCCTCCCACTTGGTGAACTCGATCGTCGTGCGGAAATCGTCGTCGGCCATCGAGCGCGAACTCTACTCGGATGCGGGCGCGGCGGCCTCGGCGACCGCGCCGAGCGACTCGATGTTGGCCGAGCCAAGTGCGCGCACGATTATCTGGTCGATCGCAGGCTCGTAGGTCGTCAGCGCGGCTGGGACCGCGCCCACATCGGCCTCCGCCACGCCGACCGTTCCCGGCTCCATGCCGAGCGCGTCGAAGTGCTTGATGTAGCCTTGGTGCAGCTTGCGGTAGAAGCTCTCCTCCTTGAGCAGGCGTGTCTGCGCGTCCTCGCCGACGGCTGCTCGGACGTAGCCGAAGATCGTCGGTGGCCGGTCGCGCCCCGCCTCGGCGGCGCCCTCGTGTATCCGCTCGCGGGCCCATGCCGCCTTTTCCGGAGTCGGCCAGTTGAGAAACACGCCGTCGGCCTTCGCACCGGCCAGCGCACACATCTTTGGCCCCATCGCTGCCACCGCTATTCGAATGCCGGTCGGTAACGCCGCACGCACAGCATCGATCCCATCTCGCATCGTGGTCAGCGGACGCTCGCTGAAGCCGGCGCCGATACCAAGCCAAAGCCTCTCGGGGGCAATCTCCACCTCGGCGATCTTGCCAGCGATCTCGTCCGGTACGTGGCGGTCGAGCGCCAGCACCGCGACTCCCACGTCAAGAGCGGCCGATCGAGCGAAGATCGCCGCCGTCTCGAGTCCGCTCGCCATCGGAGTGTCGTTCGACCACATCGAGCTGTAGCCAAGCGCCTCGCAGCGAGCGGCCAGCTCGCGAGCGACCTCGTCATCGAGGCCTGCAGCGACGCCGAGGCCGCGGCCGTTACTCACTGCCGCAGCGCTCCAGCAGCGCGACGCTCTCTATGTGCGGGGTGTGGGGGAACATGTCCACCGGGCGCACCTTAGCGAGCTTGTAGCCAGAATCGACTAGTTGGCGTGCGTTGGGCGCAAGCGTTGTCGGGTTGCAGGAGACGTAGACGATGCGCTTGGGTGCAACCTCCGCCAGCCTGCGCACGACCTTCTGCGAGAGGCCGGCGCGAGGCGGGTCGACGACCACAATATCCGGGTGAGGCGCCCGCTCGGCGAGGGGCCGCACCGCGTTGCGCATGTCGCCGGCGAAGAAGTTGACGTTGTCGATCTCGTTGTGTCTCGCGTTCTCGATCGCGTCGGCGATCGCATGCTCGACGATGTCCACAGCCCAGACCTCTCCGGCTCGCAGCGACAGGACAAGGCTGAGCGTGCCGATTCCGCAGTAAAGATCGTAGACCCGCTCGCGACCCTCGAGTTGCGCATAGTCGGCGGCGATCGAGTAAAGCCGGTCGGCCATCACGGTGTTGGTCTGGAAGAACGCCTCTGGCGAGATGTCGAAGCGCAGACCGGCGACCTCGTCGGCGAGCTGCTCGGGACCTGCGAGGTGCGTTGTGAGACCACCGTGGGCGGCGTCGCCGGTGTCGCTCTTGCGCGTCCAGAACACCCCCGCCGACGGAGCGACCTCCGCGATCGCTGCACACAGCTCGTCGCTTCGGAAATCGCCACGCCCGGTGACGAGCCGCACCTGCAGATCGCCCGTCACCGTTCCCTCGCGGACTACCAGGTGTCGGAGGAAGCCGGCTCCCTCGCTGCGATCGAACGGCCGCAGGCCCTCCGCTTCGCACCAGTCACGGACGCGGTTGCGGATTGCATTGGATCGCTCCGACGCGAGCCAGCAGTCGCGTACGTTGCGAACGACGCGCCACTGCCCGCGCGGGTGAAAGCCCAGTGCGATGCTGTCACCCTCAGAACGCCCGATCGCGGGCGAGCCCGCGGTCGGTCCAAATGAATACTCCATCTTGTTGCGGTAGCGCCAGATCGAATCCGCTGTGACGATCGGCTCCAGCTCGAAGTCGCCGAGCTTGCCGATGCGGCGCAGGGCGTCACCGACCAGCTGCTGCTTGTGCTCCACTTGGGCTTCGTAGCGCAACTGCTGCCAGGGCGAGCCCGGGCACGGGTCGCCCTCGTGGTCGCAGCGCCGGGCAACGCGATCGGGCCCGGGGGAGATCAACTCGACCGCGCGTGCGTTGCCGTAGTCGCGCTTCGACTTTGTGATCTCCGCGGCCACCGTGTCCCCGGGATAGGCGCCATCGACGAACACCACGTAGCCGTCGTGGCGAGCGACGCCCGCGCCGCCCTGGGCGAACGAGTCGATAGTCAGCTCGATCCGCTCGCCTCGCCGCGGCCGGGCCGAGCGCGGTCGCGGCTGGGGGTCGCCGGTCTTGGCGGCCTGGACTTTGTTTGCTCCGGTGGTCACATCCGTATCCTGGCATGCCGATGCGATTCGACCTCGACACCTACTCGCGCCAGGCAGAGCAGTTTGTCGGCGCGATCGATCGCGAGTACTACCTCCACTTCTCCGGCCAGAAGGACGGGTATGAGATCGAGCCGATCTACGACAGGTTCGAGCGGTTGTTCGAGAGCGACAATGTCGGGCATCTGCGCGACCTCGCGATCGGCTCGACCGGCGACGCGTCTCGCCGTCTGCGCTACCTGCTGAGGCTGACGGTTGAGGGGTTGCTCGGCCGGGCCACCAAGGCTGAGACGGCGGAGCTGGCCGAGCGCGAAGCGACGCTCGAGGTGCAGATCGACGACCGGCGGGTGCCGTTCCGGCAGACGCCAGTGCTCCAAGCCAACGAGCCTAACTCCGATCGTCGAGCCGAGATCGAAACGGCTCGGATGCAGGTGATCGACTACGAGTTGAACCCGTTGCTGCGCGAGGTGATCGAGCGAGTGCATGCAATATCGCATGAACTCGGCTGGATTAGCTACCGGGAGATGTGCGAGCAGCTGTTTGGGCTCGACCTCACTGCGCTGGAGCGCCAGACGAGTAGGTTCAGTGCAGCAACCGCAGCCAGCTATCGATCGGCTGTCGAGCCGTCGATCGAAGATCAACTCGGCTTCGGCTTCGACCGCCTGACGCGCGCCGATATGGCGCGCTTCTTCCGAGCGCCCCGCTTCGACGAGCTGTTTCCGGGCGGGCGCCTGATCGAGTCGTTCGATCGGACGCTTGCCGCGCTTGGCTTCGACCCGCGCGAACAGCCGAACGTGACGCTCGACCTCGAGCAGCGACCGCTAAAGAGTCCGCGCGCGTTCTGCTCGCCCGTGCGCGTTCCGCAGGAGATCTACCTCGTGATCCCGCGCAACGGCGGGCGCGAGGACTACGCGGCACTGTTCCACGAGGGCGGACACACGGAGCACTACGCGAACGTCGATCCTTCGCTCGCGTTCGAATTCCGCCATCTCGGTGACAATTCGGTCACCGAGAGCTTCGCCTTCCTGTTCGAGCACCTGACCGAGGACCCGGCGTGGCTTCGGCGCGTCTTGGGCATCGAGCCGACGCCAGAGTATCTCGCCTTCGCGCGGGCCAGCAGACTGATCTATCTGCGGCGGTACGCGGCCAAGCTCTCGTACGAGCTCGAGCTGCACGGCAGCCTGCGCACGCTCGACGAGATGCCCGGCCTCTACGCGATGGCGCTCGGTAAGGCGGTTGGCGTCGACTGGCCATCGATCACCTACCTTGCCGATGTCGACGACGGTTTCTACACCGCAAACTACCTGCGTGCTTGGGCACTCGAGACCCACTGGCGCAAGTACCTGCGCGAGCGCTTCGGCGAGCTGTGGTTCGAACAGCGTGAGGCCGGCGATTTCCTGCGCTCCCTTTGGGCGGAAGGGCAGCGGCTGGGCGGCGACGAGCTGCTCAGGAAGGTCCTGGGTGAGCAGCTCGATTTCGATGTGATGCGCGACGAGCTGTCGGGATCGGACTGAGCTGGCCTCAGCCGAGCTTGCGCTCGATCGGGTCGAGCACAGTCTTGCGGTTGGCGTGCTTGCGCTCGTAGTCACGCACCTTGCGCAACTGCGCCGGCGTGAGCCCGGCGAGCCGCTCCACGATCTTGGCCGCTGACAGGTCGTCGTAGCCGGTGATCGGCAGGTTGTCGGAGGGGCGGCCCGAGGGCCCGCCCGCGTCGGTGATGTCGTCCTCGCCTCTTCCGATCAGGCGGTCGAGGTCGGAGATGATGTCGCCTGTTGCGCGCGCCCCTCGGGACAGCAGACCCTGGATCACCTCGTGTGCGTCGTGTTGAGTCATGCGACCGCGCTTGACGGCGTCCTCGATCACGTCTTCTATGTTCTTGCGCGTCAGCAGCACGGCGTTGAGTGAGCCGCTGACTCCTCCGACGATCTTGTCGCGCGCCGCGGCCACGTTTCGCGTCACCGCGGTCGTCGAACTACGCTTGCGTTTCTTGGCCTTGGCCCCTGTCTTTGCTGCCGCCATCCCGGTACTTCTACCGCATCTCGCCTCGAGGCACCGCAAAGCTCGCCTCGACCGGCGCGTGGTCGGATAGTCGTAGCCTCCTCTCGGCCCCGCCAGGGTCGACCGTTAGCTCGCGCTGGGTCTCGGGCCACGCGCTCGGCGACTCGATCGAATCCAGCCCGCGGGCCAGGATATGGTCGATTGCCTCGCCGCCAGTCGGCGACGCGAAACCGAATCGATCCTGGAGCAGCTCGTATAGCTTCGACGAGCGCGGCCGAACGTTGAAATCGCCGGCCAGCAGGAGCGGCGCTTCGCCCGCCCATTGGACGGCGTGCTCCGCGGCGCGCATCAGTTCGCCTTCGGCGCTGTACTGCCGACGCGCCGTCGCGTGTAGGTTGGTCACACAGACCTCGCTGCCGTGCGAGCGGAGTCGCACGAAGCTCATCCACCGCCGCTCGCCGAGGCCACGTGCCGGCCAGGGATTGAGCAGCAGCGAGCGGCGCTCGGCCGCAGTCCATGGTGCCCGTACCAGGACCATGTTCGACCCGCCTTCGTTCGCTCCGAGCAGGTCCGGGTTCCAGCGTGCCAGCCTGCCCGTCAGCCATCCCAATTGGTTGCGCGACGTCAGCACGCGGAACCCCCAGGCCTCGCAGCGTTTGGCGATCGCCGCCGCCCAGCGCGGGGGAAATTCCTGCAGCAGGCAGACCGACCAATCCGCGCTGGCGATCAGGCCGGAGTATTCGTCGAACAGGTCACGGTTGACCTGAACGTGGGTGCCGTCGCGCTCGGTCCTCCTGAAACAACGCGATCGCTGTGTGAATAGAGCCTTGTCAGGTGGCGCGTCCCGCCCATGGAACACGTTCCAGCACATGACCGAAAGGGTTTGCCGTTCGGCCACCTAATATCCCTGCGTGAACGCGCCACGGCATTTCATTACGGGTAGGGAGCTTACGGGCGGCGAGCTAGGCACGCTGCTCGGCCGCGCGCGTCAATTCAGGACCGCGGGAGCAGGCGGTACACCGGACGCGCTGCGCCAGTGCAGCGTGGCGCTGATCTTCGAGAAACCCTCCACACGCACTCGCGTTTCCTTCGAGGTAGGTGTCGCGCAGCTCGGCGGGCACGCGGTAGTTCTGCGTGGCGACGAACTGCAGTTGACTCGTGGCGAGTCTGTGCGGGACACGGCCCTTGTACTCTCGCGCTACGTTGACACGATCGTTCTGCGGACCGGCGACCACGATTTGCTGGTCGCGCTGGCCGAGCATGCCAGCGTGCCTGTCGTCAACGCGCTGACGCCTTTGCACCATCCCTGCCAGGCGCTGGCCGACCTGCTCACTCTGCAGGAGCGTTTCAACCACCTGTCGGGTTTGCGGTTGGCCTACGTCGGGGACGGCAACAACGTCTGCAACTCGCTGATGTTGCTCGGCGCGGCGGCGGGAGTGCAGGTCGCGGTAGCGACGCCGCCCTCTTTGGCGCCCAACGCCGCGATCGTCGCCGAGGCAGGTGAGGCGGTAGAGCTCTCCGAAGATCCGCTCGCGGCGGTCGAGGGCGCTCATGCGCTCTACACCGACACTTGGGTCAGTATGGGGGACGAGCGCGACGCCGGCTCGCGCCGCGACGCGCTGGCGCCGTATCAGCTCAACGAGGATTTGTTGGCCGGCGCTCGCGACGACGCGATCGTGATGCACTGCTTGCCTGCCCACGCCGGCGAAGAGATCACCGAGGGCCTGCTCTACGGCGACCGCTCGGCGATCTGGGACCAGGCCGAAAACCGTCTGCACGCCCAGAAGGCGCTGCTCGAGTTGCTCGTCGTCAACTAAACGGGATCTGGCGTTGGGGCGTACTCTTCCTGGTACGCCTGATGAACCCCAGTCAGACAAGCACACACGATCTGGTGGTCGTTGGCGCCGGCGTGATCGGGCTGGCGATCGGATGGCGCGCCGCCAGCGCCGGTCTAGACGTCTGCGTGCTCGACGCCGGACGGGCCGGAGCCGGCACCAGCGCAGTCGCCGCGGGGATGCTCGCTCCCGTCACCGAGGCCGACTTCGGCGAGCGCGAGCTGATCGAGCTGAACCTCGCAGCGGCGCGCTTCTACCCGGCCTTCGTCGAAGAGCTCGAGGAAGCCACCGGCCTGTCGGTCGACTACCGTGGCTGCGGAACGCTCGCGGTCGCAACCGACCGCGATGAGTTGGAACTGCTCGAGCGGCTCCATCGGTTGCAGGTCGACCTTGGGCTACAGGCCGAGATGCTGAGTGCGTCGCATGTGCGCTCGCTCGAGCCGGCGCTGTCGCGCCGTGCGACGGGCGGAATTTTGGCGCCGCACGATCATCGGATCTCGCCACGCGCGCTGGTTGCGGCGTTGCGGAAGGCACTGAGCGAGGCCGGTGGAATGCTGCGCGAGGGCCACCGGGTGACGCGTCTGTTGGCCGACCGGGAGTTCGTGGCTGGCGTGGAGCTTGTCGGCGGTGAGCGCATCGGCGCAGCGAAGGTAGCGATCGCGGCCGGGCATTCGTCCGGCGCGATCGAGGGGTTGCCGTCGCCCGCACCGCCACTGCGCCCGGTGAAGGGACAGATCGTGCGGCTGCGTGGATCCGCCGAGGCTCCGCTGATCTCGCGCGCGGTCCGCACTCCCGAGGTCTACGCTGTACCGCGTAGCGACGGACGCCTGATCATCGGTGCGACCGTCGAGGAGATGGGAGAGGACCGCCGGGTGACGGCTGGCGGCGTGCTGGAGTTGCTCCGCCGCGCTTACGACATGCTCCCCGGCATAACCGAACTGGAGTTGGTCGAGACGGCGGCTGGGCTGCGGCCGACGGCCGCCGACAACGGACCGGTAATGGGAGCCGGAGCGCTCGAGGGGCTGATATGGGCAACTGGCCACTGGCGCAACGGAATCCTGCTCGCTCCTGTGACGGGCCAGTCGATAGTGGCGTCGTTGACCGGCGAGGATCCGCTGCTGCAGTTCGAGCCGTTCTCACCGCGACGCTTTGCCGTTCAGGAGGAGCCGGTGTGAAGATCCTGCTCAACGGGGCCGAGTGCGACGTGGGCAAGGCGATCACGATCGCCGAGCTGGTTGCCACCGAGACTTTGGTGGCTGGGGGCCGCGGCATAGCTGTCGCGGTCGACTCCGAGGTCGTTCCACGCAGCGCCTGGCAGGATATGAAGCTCAAGGAGGGCCAGCGCGTGGAGTTGCTGGCCGCTATCCAGGGAGGCTGAACGTGGCGGACTTTTTACTGGGAGGTCGCGAGTGGACCTCTCGGCTGGTCCTTGGAACCGGAGGCTTCAGGAGCCTCGACGAATTGGGTCAGGCGATCGCGGCTTCTGGGACCGAGATCGTCACCGTTGCTCTGCGACGTATCGACCCTGCAGCGCAGGGTTCGCTGGTCGGCGTGATCGGTCAGCTCGACTGCTTCCTGCTTCCAAACACGGCGGGTTGCTACACGGCACACGATGCCGTGCTGACAGCGCGGATGGGGCGGGACGCATTCGAAACCGATTGGGTCAAGCTCGAGGTGATCGGCGACGACCGCACGCTCTATCCCGACTCGGTCGAGCTGCTCGATGCGGCCGAGACCCTGGTCGCCGACGGGTTCACGGTGCTGCCGTATACGAACGACGACCCGATTGTTGCGCGTCGTTTGGAAGAGGTTGGCTGCTCGGCCGTGATGCCGCTAGGCGCCCCGATCGGTAGTGGCATGGGAATTCGCAACCCGTACAACTTGCGGATCATCGTTGAGCAGGCGCAGGTCCCGGTCGTCTGTGACGCGGGCGTCGGTACCGCCTCCGACGCCGCGCTCGCGATGGAGCTGGGCTGCGACGCCGTGCTGATGGCGAGCGCGGTCGCCCGTGCCGAGCAGCCGGTCAAGATGGCTCGAGCGATGAAGGCTGCGATCGAGGCTGGCCGGCTCGCCTACGAGGCGGGCCGCATCCCGCGCAAGCTGCACGCGCAGGCTTCGACTCCCGGCGACGGGATCGCCAAATTCGAGACGGAGGCCGGCTGATGGATCGCCGCCGCGAGTGGATCGATCGCGCGCGTCTGTATCTGGTCTGCGACGCGCGGCCGGGAGGGCGCGATCCCGAAGAGCTGCTGCGCCCGGCGCTGCGAGGCGGGGTGAACGTCGTGCAACTGCGCGACAAATCTGCCGATGACCGCGAGATCGTGCGAGCGGGCCGCAGTTTCCGACGGCTGTGCGACGCTTACGATGCGCTGTTTATCGTCAACGACAGGCCCGACTTGGCTGTCGCTTGCGGTGCTGACGGCGTTCACGTCGGACAGGGCGACGCGCGTATCGAGGAGGTGCGGAGCTTTCTCGGCCCCGACTGTCTGATCGGGCTTTCGACGCATTCGCAAGAACAAGTCGACTGCGCGAGCGCAGTCGACTACCTTGCGGTGGGCCCGGTGTTTGCCACTCCGACGAAACCGACCTATGAGCCGGTCGGGCTCGAGTTGGTGCGCTACGCGGCCGAGCGGGCAGCCGTTCCTTTTTTTGCGATCGGCGGCATCGATCCATCCAACGTTGGCAAGGTAGTGGCCGCGGGCGCGCAGCGGGTCGCGGTGGTACGCGCGATCGTTGAGGGCGACGATCCGGCCGAGGCCGCGCGGTTGCTTGCAATGGAACACGTTTTGTGAGCGCCGAGCCGCAGAAGCGCGGCAAGAACGAGATCGCCCGCGAGCAGCTCGAGCCACTGAGGGAGGGGGAGCGTCCCTGGGTCGTTGTGCTCTGCGCGGTGCTGGCGTTGATGATCGCGATCGCCAACCTGGTCGCGGCCGCCTTGCTCGTGGCTGACGGTCGGGTCTCTACCGCCCTCGGCGCGGCGACGTTCGGAGTCGTGATGCTGGTGGTTGCTCGAGCGCTCTGGACGCTCAGCTACTTGGCGGTGCTCGGATTCCAGGCGCTGCTGGTAGTCGTGATGATGTTCACGTTCTTGCGCTTGATCCTCGTCAGCGACGTTGCCGGGTTGCTGGCGGGGCTCGGCCTACTGGCCTTCGCCGGGACGCTTTTCTGGTTCATGGTCAAAGCGATGGCGCGAATCCAGATGCCCTAGTACGCACCAGATAAGCTCAGGCCATGAGCAGCTTTGACATGGTGGTGATCGGTTCCGGACCAGGTGGCTACGTGGCCGCGATTCGGGCTGCCCAGCTCGGCATGAAAACGGCGGTTGTGGAGAAGGAGCCGGTCGTAGGCGGACGTTGCCTGACCGAGGCCTGTATTCCCGCCAAGGCGATGCTGCGCGCGGCCGAAGTCCTCAGCGAGGCTCGTGACGGGGCTACGTTCGGAGTAAACGCGAGCGATGTTTCGTTCGACATCGCCGCAGCGGGTGCGCACCGCGACAAGGTTGTGAAGACGCTCACCGGTGGCGTCGCTGGCCTGCTGAAGAAGAACAAGGTCGAGTTGCTCCACGGCGTCGGAGCGCTCGCCGGCCCGGGCAAGGTCACAGTCGACGGGGCCGAGCAGGAGGCCAAGAAAGTCGTGCTCGCGACCGGGTCTGTGCCGCAGCCGATCCCCGGCGCCAGCTTCGGCGACCGGATTCTCGACACCGCTGCGATCTGGCTCGGCAACGTAGCGCCACAACGCCTCGCGGTGATCGGAGCGGGTGCCTCCGGCGTCGAGATCGCCTCGGCCTTCGGTCGCTACGGCACCGAGGTCGTGCTGATCGAGATGCTCGATCAGATCCTGCCGTCCGAGGAGCCCGAAATCGCGAAGCTGGTCGCAAAAGAGTTCAAGCAGCAGAACATCACGGTGATGACCGGCGTCGGCGCCGAACAGGTCAACGCGACCGACTCAGGCGTGGAGCTGACGGTGAGTGGCGAGCAGCAGTCGTTCGACTACCTCGGCATCGCCGCCGGCCGCGCGGCCGACGTTGAGGCGCTCGGTCTCGAGGCCGCCGGCGTCAAACTCGGCGAGCGCGGCTTGATCGAGGTCGATGGCGCGATGCGCACCAGCGCGCAGGGCGTTTACGCGATCGGCGACATCGTCCCCGGTGCGGCGCTCGCACACAAGGCTTCGGCCGAGGGCATCATCGCGGTCGAGGACGCGGCCGGCCTGGCCACCCACCCACTCGTCTTGGAGGACATAGCGCGCGCGACCTTCTGCTACCCGCAGGTGGCCAGCTTCGGCTTGACCGAGGCGCAGGCGATCGAGCACGGCCACGACGTCGTCATCGGCAGGTTCCCGATGGCCGGCGCAGGCGCCTCGACCGTCTATGGCGAGCGCAAGGGCACGGTCAAGATGATCGGTGATCGTAAGTACGGCGAGTTGATCGGCGCTCACATCGTCGGTGCGCGCGCGACCGAGCTGATCGCCGAGCTGCTGGTCGCCAAGCAACTCGAGGGCGGCTACGAGGAGATCGCACGCACGGTCCACCCACACCCGACCTTTTCCGAGGCGGTGATGGAGGCGGGTCGCGCTACCGCCGGTTGGGTTATTCACGCGTGAGCGAAGAGGACGGAGCTCCCGATCGTGCAAGCGGCCACGGGCCGCGTCAGCACGATCGGCCAATGTTCTACTACGACCTCGGCTCTCCCTACGCTTACCTCGCGGCCGAGCGGATCAACTCCGTCTTCGGCGATCAGCAACGCCCGATCTGGCAACCGATTCTGCTCGGCGCTCTTTTCAAGATCCACGACCGCGACTCGTGGGCAAACGGACCTGGGCGTGACGAGGGTATTCACGAGGTCGAGCGACGCGCCGCCGAGTACGGGCTACCGCAGATCGTATGGCCCGATCCCTGGCCGGGCAACACTTTGATGGCGATGCGCGCGGCGACGTTCGCGAACCAGATCGGAAAGGGCATCGCTTTCTCGCTGGCGGCGTTTCGCCAGGCCTACGCGGGTGGACGCGACCTTACAGACCTCGACAACGTGCTGATCGCGGCGGCCGCCTGCGAGATCCACCCAGCCGCCCTGCGTAAAGCGGTCGAGACCAACAACGTCAAGGACGAGCTGCGTGCCGCGACCGAAGCGGCCGCGGCACGCGGCGTGACCGGTGTTCCCAGCGTCGCCGTCGCCGACCAGGTCTTCTGGGGCGACGACCGGCTCGCAGATGCAGCGCTATCCCTGGGAGCTCCCGGTTTCCCCGGCTAAGGGGAAACCGAAACTTTCTTTTCCCGGTTTCCCCGGCTAAGGGGAAACCGGAACTCATCTACGATACCTGCGCCAGCCTATCCAGACAGCCGCTCCAGCCCTGTTCGTGGCGCCCACGCGACTCGGGGTCGGTCAGACCCTCGTGGGTCAACGTCAGCTTGCAGCCTCGATCGCTTTCGGCGATCTCGACGGTGACCAGGGTCTCGTCTTCAGGCGCCGTCTGCCACGCCCAGGTGAACACGAGTTTGCTCGGCGCGACGATCTCGCGGTAGATGCCGCGGACATCGAACTGCTCGTCGCCCTGGCTCATGACAATCCGATATGCGCCACCCTCGCGTGCGTCGATCTCCGCGACCGGAACCGTCATCTCGTCTGACGGGGCGTACCATTGCTTGACCAGCTCGGGGTCGAGCCAGGCTTGAAAGACGCGTTCTGGCGTCGCGTCGTAATCACGCTCGATTTTCAGTGCTGCATCTGTGTCGGTTGCCATTACGAACCTTTCTGCTGTTTGTCTAGGAACTTGCCGAGGGCGTAGAGGCGACCTTCCCAGAAATCGCGGTAGCGTTCGACCCATTCGGCGGCGTCCTCCATCGGCTCGGCCACGAGTATGCAGTTGCGCACGCGGCCATCTCGCTCTCGTTTCAAGAGCCCGGCGTCCTCGAGCACCGTCAGATGCTTGGAGATCGCTGGAAGCGAAACGGCGAACGGCTCCGCCAGTTCGCTGACAGTCGAGCGTCCAGCCGCCAGCCGCTCGAGAATCGCGCGGCGGGTAGGGTCGGACAGCGCGGAGAAGGTCGCGTCGAGCTGAGCTGTAGAAGACTTAACCATCTGGTTAAGTATATGCTCAATGCGACTCGCAGGTCAAGCGGGACGGCTGTTGCGCACGCGTTGCACCCTCGGAGACGGGAACTCGGCTCGCTAATGTGAACCCGGCATCGTTCCGAGAACCCGAATACCGCTTGGCTACTCAGCAAACACCTCCCACCGGCGCCCCGCTCCCCGAGCGCGAGCAAGCCCTCGCGATGCTCGACAAGATGATGCTGATCCGGCATTTCGAGGAGCGCGCGCAGGAGATGTACATGAAGGTCAAGATCGGCGGCTTCCTTCACCTCGCAGTCGGCGAGGAGGCGACAATTGTCGGTACGACCTCTGCGCTGCGCGACGAGGACTACCTGATGTCCACATATCGTGAACATGGTCAGGCGATCGCGCGCGGGACTGATCCTGGCGTCGTGATGGCCGAGCTGTTCGGCAAAGAGACTGGTACCTCGAAGGGCCATGGCGGCTCGATGCACCTGTTCGACGCGAAGCACCGTTTCATGGGCGGCTACGGCATCGTCGGCGGCAATCTGCCTATCGCCGCCGGCATTGGGCTCGCCTCTGCCTACCGCGGGGACCAGGCCGTAACCGTATGCATGTTCGGTGACGGTGCCTCGAACCAGGGGACGTTCGGTGAGACGATGAACTTGGCGGCCCTGTGGAACCTCCCCGTCGTGTTTCTCGTGGTCAACAACCAGTACGGGATGGGCACCGCACTCTCACGTCACTCGGCAGTGACCGAGCTCGCCAACAAGGCAGAGTGCCTGGGCGTCCCCGGCGAGCGCGTCGACGGCATGGACGTGCTGGCCGTGCGCCAGTGCGTCGCCGAGCACCTACGCCGAGCGCGTGAGGACCGTCAGCCAACGCTGGTCGAGGCGTTGACCTACCGCTTCCGCGGTCACTCGGCCGCCGACCCGGAGGTTTATCGCAGCAAGGAGGAGGTCGCGCAGTGGCGTGAGCGCGGTCCGATCGTGCTTTACCGGAGCAAGTTGGAGGCCGCGGGAATGCTCGACGAGGCCGACTACCAGCGCCGCTACGCCGCGGCGGTCGAGGCCGTCGATCGCGCCGTCGAATTCGCCGAGCAGAGCCCCGACCCACCGCTCGAATCGCTCTATGACGATGTCTACGTGCTCGGCGATCAGGTGCAGGGCTGGTACTCGGTCGACGAGCGCACGCCCGACGTGCACCGTGGCGAAGACGAGCGCTCGGTCGGCACCAGCGGTGTGCCCCGGGAGCTTGCCGAGGCTGGCGCGGCGCATGCGAGCACCGCCGAGCCGAGCGAGCAGCAGCGTCGCAGCCACGGTGACGAGCATGAGCCCCCGCCGGCGGAGGGTCTGCCCGAGGAGGGCGACTCGTGACCTTGATGCGATACCGCGAGGCGCTGAACGCGGCGATGCGCGAGGAGATGCGCGCCGACGAGTCGGTTTTCATCATGGGCGAGGACGTCGGCGTGTTCCAGGGGGCCTTCAGGGTCACTGAGGGCATGCTGGAGGAGTTCGGCGAGAAGCGCGTGCGCGACACGCCGATCTCCGAGAACACGATCGTCGGCATGGGCGTCGGCGCTGCGATGGTCGGTCTGCGCCCGATCGTGGAGCTGATGACCGTCAACTTCGCGCTGCTGGCGATGGATCAGATCGTCAACTCGGCGGCGCACATCCACTACATGTTCGGTGGTCAGGCCAAGGTGCCGATGGTCGTGCGCTTCCCGCAGGGCGGCGGGCATCAACTCGGTCCCACGCACTCGCATTCGCTAGAGGCGATGTTCATGCACGTGCCCGGTCTGCTGGTCGCGGTGCCCTCGACGCCTGCCGATGCGAAGGGCCTGCTCAAGTCCGCGATCCGCGACGACAACCCGGTGATCTTTATCGAGCACGAGTCACTCTACGGAGCGAGCGGCGAGGTTCCCGACGATGGCGGCGCGATGCGCTTTGGCGAGGCCGCAATCAGGCGCGAGGGAACCGACGTGACGATTGTCGGCATCTCGCGTATGGCGATAGTCGCCGAGAAGGCAGCTGAGATGCTGGTTGCCGACGAGAGCGTCAGCGCCGAGGTGATCGACCCGCGTACGTTGCGCCCGCTCGACCTCGACGCGATCCTCGAGTCGGTGCGCAAGACCAACCGCTGCGTTGTAGTCGAGGAAGGCTGGCCGCACGGAGGGGTGGGGGCGAACATCGCTGCTCTCGTGCAGGAGCAGGCGTTTGACTGGCTCGACGCTCCGATTCAGCGTGTGACCGGCGCCGACCTGCCAATGCCGTACTCGAAGGCTCTAGAACAAGCCGCGATGCCGCACGAGGAGCACGTCGTGAAGGCCGCGGTCGCCACGTTCCGAGACGTCTGATGGCCGTCGATGTCGTCATGCCGCGGCTGTCCGACTCGATGGAGGAGGGGACGGTGCTGCGCTGGCTCAAGCAGGTCGGTGATCAGGTCGAGCGCGGCGAGGAGTTGGTCGAGATCGAGACCGACAAGGCCAACATGACCTATGAGGCTACGGACGAGGGGACACTCGTCGCGATCCTGGCGCAGGAGGGGGACACACTTCCGATCGGCGAGGTGATTGCCCGAATAGGAGGCCAGGAGGATGCTGGGGCTCCCTCGGCTCATGCGCCGGCGCCGGTGCAGCCACAGGCAGAGACCCCCCCGCCGGCACTTCGCGCGAGTTCGTCGGGGGGGCCTCCGCCCGCGGCTGTCCCGGCGCCGGTTCAGGGCTCGACTCCCGCTGGTACCGAACGAATCAAGGCTTCGCCGATCGCTCGGCGCGTGGCGCAGGAAAAGCATGTCGAGCTTGCTGGTTTGAGCGGGACGGGCCCCGGCGGTCGGATTGTCAAGGCGGATGTTGAGCAGGCGGCGCGGCCTGTCGCCCCGGCTGCGGTCCCGGCGGCTGCCCCCCCGTCACCAGCCGCCGTTGAGGGGGCTAAGGGGAAGACCGAGGTGATCGAGCTATCCAAACTGCAGCAGACCGTCGCCCGCCGGATGGCGGAGTCGAAGGCGACCGTGCCGCACTTCTATCTGCAGACCGAAGTCGATATGTCGGAGGCCGTCAAGACTCGCGAGCAGCTCAAGAAGATGGCGCCCGAGGGATCGACGGTGCCGACCTACAACGACATGATCGTCAAGGCCTGCGCGCTAGCGCTGCGCGAGTTTCCTCGCGCCAATGGCTCGTATCGCGACGGGCAAATTGAGCTCTACTCGCGCATCAACGTTGGCGTCGCGGTTGCAGCACAGGATGCGCTGGTCGTGCCGACCGTGTTTGACGCCGATCGCAAGTCGCTCGGCGAGATCGGCACCGAGACCAAGCAACTCGCGGCCAAGGTGCGCGACGGAACGATCACGCCGCCCGATCTGTCGGGCGGGACATTCTCGATCTCCAACCTCGGCATGTTTGGTGTGACCAACTTCTCGGCGGTGATCAACCCGCCGCAGTCGGCGCTGCTCGCCGTCGGCGCGCTCCAGCGCAAGCCGGCCGCCGACCAGGAGACCGGTCAGATCTTGGCGCGGCACATGATGGGTGTGACGCTCGCCTGCGACCACCGAATCCTCTACGGCGCGGACGGGGCCAAGTTCCTCGCGCGGGTGCGGGAGTTGCTCGAGCAGCCGCTTTCGCTGGCGCTGTAACCTCGTGCCCCACGATGGCGAGCGACGATCAGATCCAGCGCATCGATGTCGGCACCCTCGATTACGGGGCCGGTATCGAACTGCAGAAGCGCCTCGAGCGCCAGCGCCAGGACGGCGAGATCGGTGACACGTTGCTGTTGCTCGAACACCCGCCCGTCTACACGCGCGGGCGCCGCTCGACGCCGGAGGAGTTGCCGATGGGCGAACAGTGGTACCGCTCGCGAGGGATAGAGGTCGTCGATACCGACCGGGGTGGGCGCGTCACCTACCACGGGCCCGGCCAGCTAGTCGGTTATCCGATCGTCGGCCTGCGCCGCTATCACGACGACATCCATGACTACCTGCGTCGCATGGAGAAGACGATCATCGCCTCGCTCGCAAGCTATGGCATAGAGGCTGAGACGATCGACAAGCTGACCGGTGTTTGGACGCCCGAGCGGCGCAAGATCGCTTCGATCGGTGTTCATGTAAGCAGGGGCGTGACCACCCACGGCTTTGCGATCAACGTCAACAACGACTTGCGGCCGTTCGAGTGGATCGTGCCATGCGGGATCGACCACTGCCAGGTGTCGTCGGTGTCGCGGGAGTTGGGTCACGAGGTCGACGTCGGCGAGTTGATGGACACTGTCACCGAGCGATTCGGCGTTGCCTATGGACTGACGCCGGTGCGCGCTCGTCGTCGGGAGGCTGCGTGAGCGATCACCGCACCCACGTGACGCGCTCGCGCGCTAAGCCGGGCGGCGGGGCCGAACACGACGGCGAGGTACTGCCGTTCAAGCAGCGCAAGCCGCGCTGGCTCAAGGTGAAAGCACCTGGCGGGCCCAAGTACCGGCAGATCTCGTCGCTGTTGCGCGAGCAGTCACTCAACACGGTCTGCCAGGAGGCCAACTGCCCGAACGTCGGCGAGTGCTGGGAGCGTGGCACCGCGACGTTCATGATTCTCGGCGACACCTGCACGCGCCGTTGCGGCTTCTGCAACGTACAGACTGGTACGCCCAACCTGATCGACCGTGCCGAGCCGCTGCGAGTTGCGCACGCGGTCGCGCAGATGGGGTTGCGACATGCGGTCGTGACTTCGGTCGACCGCGACGACCTGCCTGACTACGGCGCCGGGCATTTTGCCCAGACGATCCGCGCGATTCGCGCACAGTCGCCCGAGTGTGCGGTCGAGGTGCTGACGCCCGACTTCCGCGGCCAGGAGATGCCGCTCGCCAGGGTGATCGAGGCCAAGCCCGATGTCTTCAACCACAACGTCGAGGTCGTGCCTCGGCTCTACCCACTCGCGCGGCGAGGCTCACGGTTTCTGCGGTCCTGCCGCGTCCTGCGCAACGCCAAGCTGCTGGACCCTGGCGTCGTCATCAAGTCCGGCCTGATGGTCGGGCTCGGTGAGACGTTCGAAGAGATGGTCGAGACCTGTGCGACGCTGCGCGAGCATTCGGTCGAGGTGCTGACCGTCGGCCAGTATCTGCGCCCCTCCGAGAACCATCTGCCGGTCGTGCGCTACTGGCACCCTGACGAGTTCTCGGAGCTGGAGCGTGAGGCGTCCGCGCTCGGCTTCGAGTCGGTGGCGGCCGGGCCGCTGGTCCGCAGCTCGTACCACGCCGACGAGCAGGTCCCGCTGCGCCGCGCGGCCGCCGACTAGCACTAGGGAGCTGGCAGCACGACCGCGAAGCGAGCAAGCCCCGCTAGTGTTCCCCCTCATGAGGGAACTGTTCCTCGGCCTCGCCTCAACGTTCATCGCGCTGTTCGGCGGCTTGACCCTCTACGTGGTTGTGCGCGACGGGGTCACGATCATCGGTATCTTCGCGTTCGCGATATTGACGATGATCGGAATCGGCGTCTACGGAGCGATCCGCAACCCGCCAAACGGCTAGTGGTCGCGTCCGTAAGTTAGGCAGAACTTGTGGAAGAGGCCACTAGCGGTCAGGCCGCGAGCTCGCGGGTTTCGAGCCGGTAACCGTTCGTGTGCACCTCTTGGCAAACGGCCTCGACCACGTCCGGGTCGAACTGTGTGCCGGAGTTTTCGCGCAGCTCGCCAAGCGCCTCCTCGGCCTGCATTGCGCCGCGGTACGGCCGGGCGGTGATCATCGCGTCGAACGCGTCGCAGGCCGAGACGATTCGAGCACCGAGTGGAATGCCCTCACCGGCGAGCTGGTCCGGGTAGCCAGAGCCGTCCCAGCGTTCGTGGCTCGCTCGCACCAGTTTCGCGACCGGCAGCAGCGACGGAGCAGCCTCGAGGATCCGCTCGCCGACGACCGTGTGTTGGCGGATGAATTCCCACTCCTGATCGTCGAGCGCCGCCGGCTTGTGAAGGATCTCGTCCGGGATCGCCATTTTGCCGATGTCGTGCAGTTCAGCGGCACGCACGACCTCATCGAGTTCTTCGGCTAGCAGCGCCATGCGCGCCCCAACGCCGCGTGCGAGCCTTGCTACGTCCATCATGTGCGTTCCCAGCTCAGGCTCGCGTTCGTGCAGGACCTGCATCAGAATGTCGCGCGTCTGGCTGGTCGCCGACGAGCGGCGGTCCTCCTTCTGCGTGTACATGCGCTGGTCCGCAATTCGTAGCGCGAGTGCTGGCTCGCGTGCCTCGTGGGGCAAGATCACGGCGCCGTAGGAGGCGGTGACCCCAAAACCCTCTCCCTGTTCCGTTAGCGCTGCGGAAGCGAGTGCGATGATCGTCTTCGCGCTAGGCCCGCCGTGCGTCACGAGCACGCAGAATTCGTCGCCGCCGAGCCGGTAGCCGTGGCCATAGGGCCCGATCGCCCGGGCGAGGTTGCCACCGAGGCGGTGGAGCAGAGCATCGCCGGCCGGGTGGCCGTAGGTGTCGTTGTACTGCTTGAAGCCGTCGAGGTCGTAGATCACGAGCACGCGCGGTGACGCTATGGTCGCGGCGGCAAGCTCCTTGCTGAGGTCGGTCATCAACTTGCGCCGGTTGCCGAGCCCCGTGAGCGAGTCCGTCTGCGCCTGGTGACGGAAGTCGGCGACCATCTGCATGCTCTCCTTGAAGGTCACCGCCGCGCGTACGATCACCGCCACCAAGGTGGCGGTCGCCAGAAGGACCGTGTAGGGGTCGAGTCCGGCGAAGTGGTCGACGACCATCAGGAGCAAGGCCGTTGTCGCGGCCGCGGAGGCGACCAGCAGCTTGCTGTAGTTCTTGACGCGCGGCTTGACCGGTGGCTCTGGAGCCTGCCAGGCGGCGACCGCGATCAACAGCATTCCGGCCGGCCACATCATCGCGAACAGCGAGCCAACGACATATCCATGCGTTGCCATGTGGATCACGTAAACGGCGCTCGCGAACCCAACCAGAGCCAGGCCGCCGGCGATCAAGTCCCAGACGCGCCCGGCGCGCCAGCCGATCATCGCCAGTACCCAGCCGAGGAATACGAGCAGCATCAGGTCGCCGAGCGGCATGCTGAGCCGTAGGCCCATGTCCTGCACGTTGTGGCCAGAGCCGAGAGCGAGGCTGATCAGCACCGATCCGACGGCCGCCGCCGCCAGCGCAACGATCAACCCGTCGAGCAGCGTGCTCGGCAGGAACGGCCGCATCCGCGAGCGAACCAGGAAACCGAGCGCTATCGCGCCGGCTGGAGCAAAGACCAGCCGAAGTAGGTCACCGGCCTCGGCGAGAGCTCCGTCGGTGCCACCGGGCAGCGCCATGATCGAGCTGCCGATCACCCACGAGCCGATCGCGACGCTCATCGCGATCCAGACCAGGCGCTCGATCCGTACCCTGACGGCACGCACCGCGCACAGAACGAACGCGATCGACGCGACACCGTTCAACATCCAAGGATCGAACAGATTGCTGAGCGCCGGCGCAAACAGCGCGTGCGCCGAGTAGGCGACCAGACCTGCGATTGCGGCTCCCACCGCCACTCGGAAGGCGAACCCTCCCGCCTCGCTGCCAACGACTTCCTTGTCCACTACATCCCCTCAGCGCTACGTCGCTTCCTTGCGACTAGATTGCACTGCAATCACCATAGTCAACATTTATCGATTCGGCACGAAAATTTCGTTTCAATGGACACCGGGCGAGCCAGGCGGCTGGCGTCCAGTCGCGGCTAGATCCGGCTGTGCAAGCAGGGCGGTCGGGAGGGACTGCTCCGATTCGCTCGGAGCTAGCGCAGCGTAATGAAGGTCACTCGAGTCGACTTGCCGGTGTTGCCGGCGGCGTCCTTGGGCGTGGCGGTCAGGCGGTAGACGCCGACCTTCAGGCGCTTGCCGTTCACCTTCGCGTTGAACGCGAATGAGTTGGCGCCCGCTTTGCCCTGGTGGCTGATGCGTCCCACCTTGCGGTAGTAGCGGCAGACCTTCTTCTTGCGGTTCTTCCTCGTCTGCTTCTTGCAGCGGGTCTTACCCCTCTTACGCCTCTTACCCCTACGCCTCTTACCCCTTACCTTGCGGCCGAGCTTCCGCTTCTGGACCAGGAACGTGACGGTGGCCCCCTCGCTGAGTTCGTACTTGAAGGTCCCACCGAGCGACCGGCTTATCTTGCCGGCCTTGAGAGAGCTGATCGACGGTGCGGTTACGTCTGGCCCAGCAACGCCTCCGCCTCCGCCTCCGCCGCCTCCGCTACCGGGTGGTAGTGGTGGTGGGGCGATCGATGCCGCCTCGCAGTTCACCAACGCGTCGGACGGATCGGCCGAAGCAAAGTCGCCCGAGCCGACTCCACAGTCGACCGTGTCGGCCGTGTAGTCGCGCACCCGCACCTGGTCATCGCCGCCGCCGGCATTGATGACGTTGATCGCGTCGTTGCCTGCGAGTGTGTCGCTGTGCGGGCTGCCGGTCAGGTTCTCGGCGCTCGAGATCGTGTCGTTGCCGTCGCCACCGGTCGACTGCTGGACCAGAATCGCGAGGTCGACGTTGACAGCCGACGCGGCACCGGAGTAGTTGACCGTGTCGACGCCGGTGCCACCGTTGAGGAGGTCGTCATTTGGCCCGCCGCGCAGCGTGTCGTTGCCGTTGCCGCCGTCGAGCGTGTCGTTTCCGCTGCCGCCCTCGAGGCTGTTCGAGCTGTCGTCTCCCGTGAGTGTGTCGTTCTGGTTGCTGCCCGTGAGGTTCTCCAAGCTCTGCAGCGTGTCGCTGCCGGCGCCGCCGGTATTCTGCGCGCTCGCGACCGCGAGGCTTACGGTCACGCCAGTAGTGGCGCCGGCATAGTCGCCGGTGTCGTTTCCATTGCCGCCGGCGAGCGTGTCGTCGCCATTGCCGCCGTTCAAGGTGTCGTTGCCGAGTCCGCCGTTGAGTGTGTTGCCGGTTGCGTCGCCGGTCAGGGTGTCGGCCTGCGGACTACCCGTTATGTTCTCGAAGGCGGCAAGCGTGTCCGTGCCGTCGCCCGAGGCTGTTCCCGAACCGAGGTTGGCGGTGATGCCGGCCGAAGCGCTGGCGTAGTCGACGGTATCGTTCCCGAACCCGCCGTCCATCGTGTCGTTGCCCTGGCCTCCGCTGATCGAGTTGTCATTGGCGTCGCCGGTCAATACGTCGTTGTGGGCGCTGCCCTTGAGGCTCTCGAAGCTGGAGAGTGTGTCGGTTCCCGCGCCACCTGTGCTCTGCGCGGTGACGTTCGAGAGATCGACCGTGACGAGCGACGTCGCGTTGGCGTAGTCGGCAGTGTCGGTACCGCCGCCGCCGGCGAGGACATCGTTGCCGTCGCTGTCGCCGCCGCCGCGGATCCGGTTGTCGGCGGAGTCTCCCGTGAGCGTGTCCGCGAATGCGCTGCCGTACACGTTCTCGATCGAGCCGATCGTGTCGGTTCCCGCTCCACCGGTTGACTGTGGGCCGGCCGTGGCGAGATTGATCGTTACCCCAGCTGTCGCATTCGAGTAGTTGACGGTGTCGTTGCCGCCGCCCCCGGAGATCGTGTCATTGGCCGAGCCGCCCCTCAGCAGATCGTCTTCAGCGCCACCGTCGATCACCGAGTCCGTCGGGGCCGTGATCGTGACGGTGTCGTCGCGGTCGAGTGTCTCGACGCGAATCAGGTTGACACCGCTTGCCGGGCAGATGACCGAGTTCGCGTTGGCGACCGAACATAGATCGCCGGGCGATACCGGTGCCGCGGTGTCGGTGATCGTGTAGTCGGTGCCCGACAGCGAGATCGTCACGTCGTTGGCCGCGCCGGCGCCGGCTTGGAACAGAAGCGTGGTGTCGAGGCTGATTTCGCCCTTACCGGTACTCGACGTGTTGCCGAAGCGCTGGATGCGATGGTTGCCGCGGTCGGCGACGTAGACGTTTGAGAACGGGTCGGTGCTCATCCCCGTCGGCAGTTGGAACTCGCCGTCGCTCGACCCCCCTGACCCGAACTTGCCGACGAACTGCAGACTCGAGTTGAACTGTTGTACGCGATTGTTCCCGAAGTCCGCCACATATACCTTGTTCGCCACGTCAACCGTCACGCCGAATGGGCTCGAGAAATCACCGTCACCTGATCCCTGTGATCCGGTCTGGACCAATAGCGTGGCCGTACCGACTTGGTACTTCGAGACACGATGGTTGGCAAAGTCCGTGACGTACACATTCCCCGTGTTGTCGACTGCCACGCCTGTCGGGAACGCGCTGCCGGACGCGCCGGTTGAGAACTGGCTGACGTAGTTGCCCGCCAGGTCGAACTTCTGTACGCGTGCGTTGCCCTGGTCGGTCACGTAGACGAAGCTGTTGGCATCGTCGACCGCCACGCCCCACGGCACCGAGAACTGGCTGTTGCCGGTGCCGGCGGTGCCCCACTTGGTTATGAAGGTGCCGCTACCCGAGAACTTCTGGATGCGGTTGTTGAGCGAGTCGGCGACATACACGTTGCCGGCCGAGTCGGTGTCGACGCTGGTCGGCTCGAAGAACTCGCCGTCGCCGCTGCCGGCGGTACCGGAGCCGCCGTTCGCTCCCCACTTGCTGACGAAGCTGCCATCCGAGGTGAATTTCTGGATCCGGTTGTTGCCGAGATCGGAGACGTAGACACTGCCGTTGAAGTAGGCCATACCGGTCGGGAACGCGAACTCGCCGCTGCCGCTGCCGCTTGAACCGTTGCCGCCGCTGGCTCCCCACTTGGACTGGAAGCCGAAGTCGGCAAGTGCCGGAGCAGGGGCGACCACTAGCAGTGCAATCAGGGCGCCGAAAAGGGAAACAATCGATCTGTGACGCGCCCCGCATCGAAATCTCGGGCGCAAGGGCATCGTATTTGGCATCGGCGGGCGAATCGGGTTGCTTGATCGGCGAAGAGCGCTGTGGCCGGGAACTGGACGACTGATCGATTTCTGGCCCCCACCGTTCGATTCGCCGCCGAAAACGGCGCGGCCTGACTCGAAGCCGAAGTCGGCTAGCGCAGGCGCAGGGGCGTCAAGCAGCAGGGCAGAGGGCCCTCCGCGAACCGCCCTGGGGCATGTGGGGCGAGCGGGCATCTCTCGAGGCAACGATCGACCGCTGGCGGTCGATCTAGTAGGGACGCGCGAGAAAACCGGACACGCGTAGCACTCAGATCGCGGACGCTTGGATGGGTGAGCTTCTATGGAGCCAGCCGGGCTCGAACCGGCGACCTCCGCGTTGCAAACGCGGCGCTCTCCCAACTGAGCTATGGCCCCGTGCAGGGAATCTTGTGCGGGTTATCGATTCGATTGTACGCGTCGAAACAGTCACAGGGCCGCAAACCCGCGCCCCGCGCCAACCCTTGTGGAAGACTGGCGATATGGCACTTGCAGGCAACCGGAAGTCGAAAGGGCAGGCCAGGGACGTCCCGGGCAACGGTGCTGCGCCGCCCGGTGTCAGCGACATCGAGTCGGTGCGCCACTACTTCGACTCGGCCTGCGACCGGCTCGGCGTGGCCGACGACGTGCGCGACGTGCTGCGCGAGCCTTACCGCGAGACCTCCGTGCAGATCCCGATTCGCCAATCGGATGGACGCATCCACGTCTACACCGGCTACCGCGTCCAGCACAACGGAGCGCGCGGCCCCTACAAGGGCGGCCTGCGCTACCACCCCGATGTCGACCTCGACTCGGTACGCGCGCTCGCGATGCTGATGACTTGGAAGACCGCGATCGCCGACATCCCCTACGGTGGCGCCAAAGGCGGCATCAACTGCGCCGGGGACCTGCTCGACGAGCAGGAGAAGCAGTCGATTACACGTTCGTTCATGGACAAGATCCACAAGGTGCTTGGGCCCGACCGCGACATCATGGCGCCCGACGTGAACACCGATGCGCAGGTGATGGCCTGGCTGATGGATGAGTACGGCAAGCTCAAGGGGCACACACCGGCGATCGTCACAGGCAAACCGATCCAGCTCGAGGGTTCCTACGGGCGCGAGTCGGCGGGCGGGCGTGGCCTCACCTATCTGTTCCGCGAGGCGGCCCCGAAGATCGAGCTGGCTCCGGCGGGTGCCACGTGTGCGGTTCAGGGGTTCGGCAAAGTTGGCTCCTGGGCGGCGCGCGTGCTGGGCCAGTTCGGCGTCAAGGTGATCGCCGTGTCGGATGCATACGGAGCGATTCGCGACGACGAGGGGATCGACGTCGAGCTACTCACGGCGTTGACCGCAGCCGGCGGCAAGGTGACCGAGTTCGGTAGCGGTGAGCAGATCCCGGCCGAGGACCTGGTCGCGGTCGAGTGCGACATCCTCGTGCCGGCGGCACTCGGCGGCATGATCCACGAGGGGAACGCCGATCGTGTAGTCGCCAAGATGGTGATCGAGGGGGCCAACGGCCCGACCACGCCCGCCGCTGACGAACTGTTGAGCGACAAGGGCGTCTACGTTATCCCCGACGTGATGGCGAACGCCGGCGGCGTGATCGTCTCCTACTTTGAGTGGGTTCAGAACATGCAGCACTTCCGCTGGGACGAGCGCGAGATCAACGACAAGCTCGGCACCGCGATGCGCCGCCTGTTCCGCGAGGTCGACGCCGTCGCACGCGAGCGCGATCTCACCCTGCGCAAAGCCGCCTACGAAGTGGCGATCGAACGCGTTGTCGCATCCGCGAAGATGCGCGGCTACATATAAAGAAGCGGCCGCCGTAGGCGGACGCTCCAGCATGCCGGGGGTCGAGGGGGCGGTGAGCCCCCCGTTATCCAAGAGGAAGCGGCCGCCGTGATGGGTTTGCGACGGCCGTAGGCCGGCGCTCCAACATGAGCGGGGTTCGGAGGGGCGGAGCCCCTCGTGATTCCGCTCCAGCATGCCGGGGGTCGAGGGGGCGGTGAACCCCCGTTATCGCGAGTTCGTCCCGAAACGCCGCTCAGGACTCGGCTGCACGAAGAAAACTAGAAGCCACATCAGCTCAGCGATTCCCGGTGCGACCAGTGCCACCGGCACCGAGGCCAGGAAGATCATCCAGGGAGCAAGTGGCCCCGGCATCCGCATGCCTCGATCGTCGGGAAGGCGATCGACCGCGAAGAGATCGGCGCGAAACGCGTGTCGCCACATCAGCATTGCCAGGAATCCGATGATCGCGAGATTGGTCGCGTAGACAACGACCGCGACCGCTTTCCCTCCGTGGTCGCCGAGCAACTCAGTGCTAAAGGGGGTCAGCGCGATGAATGCCAGGTATGCGAGGTTGAGACCGATCAGGCCACCGTCGATGCTCTTGAGGTATCCGAACATCCTGTGGTGGGCGAGCCAGAACTTGCCGATCACCGCGAAGCTGAGGAAGTAGGCGAAGAACTCGTGGTTTTTGTCCCACAGTTGTTGGAACTGGTGGGAGTTGTTTCCGGTCAGGTTGACCATGCCGATTGACAGCACCAGCAGCGTGATCGCGATTGCGAAGACGCCGTCGCTGAACGTGGTCGTACGATCGAGGTCGTACCCGCGCGCCGCCTCGCCTCGCTGCGGTTCGCTCAACTACGCGCTCAGCGTTCGGCGATCGGCACGTAGTCGCGGGGGCCGCCGCCATCGTAGATCTGGCGCGGGCGAGCGATCTTCTGCTCCGGGTCGTCAACCATCTCGAGCCATTGTGCGATCCAACCCGAGGTGCGCGGGATCGCAAAGATCGACGTGAACATGTCGGTCGGGATGCTCAGTGCCTGGTAGATCAGGCCCGAGTAATAATCGACGTTCGGGTATAGCTTGCGCGACGTGAAGTATTCGTCGTCGAGCGCACGCTTCTCCAGCTCCACCGCTATCTCGAGCAGTGGCGTCGTGCCGGTCACAGAGAGCACCTCTTCGACGTGCTTCTTGATGATCCGTGCACGTGGGTCGTAGTTCTTGTAGACGCGGTGGCCGAACCCCATCAACCTTTCCTTGCCGGCCTTCACTCCCTCGAGGAAGGCGGGGACGTTTTCCACGGCCTCGATCCGACCAAGCATTCGCAGCACCTCTTCGTTGGCCCCTCCGTGCAGCGGTCCGTAGAGTGCCGCGACGCCGGCGGCGACGGCCGAGTACGGGTCAACCCCCGACGAGCCGACGCCCCGCACGGCGCTGGTGGAACAGTTCTGCTCGTGGTCGGCGTGCAGTATGAACAGCACGTCGAGCGCTTTCGCAAGGCGTGGATCAGGCTCGTAGGTGAGCTCGGTCATTTTGAAAAGCATCGAGAGGAAGTTGCTGGGGTAGTCGAGGTCGTTATCCGGGTATACGTAGGGAAGGCCCATTGCGTGCCGGTACGCGAACGCGGCCAGCGTCGGCATCTTGGCGATCAGGCGAATCGCCGCGAGGTAGCGCTCGTCCGGGTTGCGTATCTCCTTGGCGGCCGGGTAGAAGGTCGAGAGCGCGCCGACCGACGCGAGCAGCATCCCCATCGGGTGCGCGTCGTAGCGAAAGCCCTCGAGAAACTCCTTGATGTTCTCGTGCACGAAAGTGTGGATCGTTATGTCGTGCACCCAGGAGTCAAGTTCGGCCTGACTCGGCAGCTTGCCGTTGACGATCAGGTAGGCGACCTCGAGGTAGGTGCTGTGCTCGCAGAGTTGCTCGATCGGGATGCCGCGATGCCACAGCTCGCCCTTGTCGCCGTCGATCCAAGTGATCGCGCTGCGACACGAGGCGGTGTTGAGAAAAGCCGGGTCGTACGACATCAGCCCGAAATCGTCCTCGGAGACCTTGATCTGGCGCAGGTCGGGTCCGTGGATCGCGCCGTCGGTTATCGGCAACTCGTAGGTCTTACCGGTGCGCTCGTCGGTGACGGTCAGCATCTGCCGAGGGCTGGCCGGGCCGTTCGCGTCCTCGTCGGCAACAGTCTGTTCTGTGGTCATCTCGTCTCCCATGTCGAACCAGAAGGCTACCGGGACGAGCATCTAGCGCAATACACGGGGCTCGATCGGGATTGCCTCGAAGTGGGTCATGCTCTTGAACTCGTCGAAACGGGTATTGATCCGATCGTGGCCGAGCGCCTGCACCTGCTCGGCGCCGAACTGTTCGACGTTGAACGAGGCCATCACCGAGCCATACGTCATCGCTCTGCGCAGCACGTCCTGACCGAGGTCGCCGGAGTGAGCGTCGAGGTAACCGAGGAAGCCACCGGCGAAGCTGTCGCCGGCGCCGGTCGGGTCGAGCACGTCCTCCAGCGGGTAGCCCGGGAGCGCGAAGAAACCGTCCTCGGTGAACAGCGCGGCGCCGTACTCACCCTGCTTGGCCACGACCACTCGCGGGCCCATGGCGATCACGTCTCGTGCTGCCTTCACCAGGTTCGACTGCTCGGTGAACATCCTCAACTCGGCGTCGTTCATGAAGACGAGGTCGACGCCGCTGACTGCCTTCGCGAGCGAGTCGCGCGCCGTCTCGATCCAGAGGTTCATCGAGTCGAGTCCAGCCAGCTCCACGTCGCCGCATTGTTCGCGCACCTCGCGTTGGAGGTCCGGCTGGATGTTGGCGAGAAACAGGGTGTCGGCCGATTTCGAGGCTTCTGAGAGCTTTGGCGCGAAATCGCCGAAGACGTTGAGCTGCGTGTCGTCGGTGTAAGCGGTGTTGAGGTCGTAGTCGTAGTGCCCACGCCAGAAGAATGTCTGGCCGCCCTCGACATGTTCGATGTCGTCCGTGTTGACGCCACGGTCGTTGAGCACGGCGTGCTGTTCATCGCCGAAGTCGTCGCCAACCGGGCCGACGACGCGCACGTCGGTGAAGAAGCTGGCCGCCAGCGAGAAGTGCACGGCGGAGCCGCCGAGCATGCGCTCGCGCTCTCCAAAAGGGGTCTTGACCGCGTCGAACGCGATCGATCCAACAACTACGAGACTCATGGGCGGCGAAGCCTAGCGAGATACTGGAGGGCACACCGTGAGGCTGGCCGACGAGAGCGTAGGTTGCACCATCAGCCGCCCTGCCGGCCCAGTAGCGCACGCCGGTAGCCTTTGCTCTTCGATGTCACCGCCAGTCTGGAGAGACCCGTTCGAGGTTGCGGTTGCGCTGCGCGCACAGCCGGGCTTGGTGCTGCTCGAAAGCATGCCCGGCTTTGGCGATTCGGGCAGACGCTCGATGCTCGCCGCCGCGCCGGCCGAGATCGCGACAGGCCGTATCGACGACCTCGGCCGCCTAGAGCGTGGCTGCTGGGCTGGCTGGCTGTCGTACGACCTCGGCCGGGAGATCGAGCGCCTCCCCGTTTCAGCGCGCACCGATCGCCGGCTCCCAGCGCTCGCGCTGGCCCGCTTTGATGCCTGGATCGAGTTCGACCACGAGCGTCGCGAGGTTTCGCTGCGCGGCGACGGCCCGGTGCGCGCGCTGCTCGCCGGCGTGTTGCAAGAGCCGCTGCGGCATGATTTTCGCCAAGCCCCGCCCGCGCAGTGGGCTAGTTCGCTGCCGCGCGTCGAATACGAGCATGCGGTTCGTGAGGCGATCGACCTAATCCGCGCTGGCGACATCTTTCAGGTCAACCTCTCACAGCGGCTGACGCGCGACTGGGATGGCGATGCGCTAGCGCTCTATAAAAGGACGCGCGAACTGGCGCCGGCGCCGTTCATGGCACTCGTGCGATTGGCTGGAGCGGACGTTATCTCGGCATCGCCGGAGCTGTTTCTAAGGCGCCGCGGCCGTCGGATCGAGACACGGCCGATCAAGGGCACACGACCGCGCGGCCGCGACGCGACCGAGGACGCGGCGCTCGTGCGCCAGCTCGCAGCGAGCGAGAAAGACCGTGCCGAGAACGTGATGATCGTCGATCTTGCGCGCAACGATCTGGGGCGTGTCTGCGAGTACGGCAGCGTGCGCGTCGATCGCATCTGCGCCTTGGAGTCACACGCGGCCGTCCACCACCTGGTGTCGGCGGTTTCGGGACGGCTGCAGGCGGGGTCAACCATCGAGCAGATCGTGCGCGCATCGTTCCCCCCCGGTTCGGTCACCGGCGCCCCGAAGATCCGCGCAATGGAGGTAATCGACCAACTCGAACCGATTAGCCGCGGTCCATACTGCGGCAGCCTCGTTTGGATCGAGCCGAACGGAGACTTCGACATGTCGGTCGCGATCCGCACGATGATCGCGACCGCCGGCAAGCTCGACCTGCATGTCGGCGGTGCCGTGGTAGCCGATTCCGATCCGCATGCCGAGTGGCGCGAGTCGATGCACAAGGGCGCCCGCCTGCTCGATGCCGCTGGCGGCCGAGCTCCCGAGCTGGCGGAGCGGGAACTGGCTCGCTCTTGAAGGTCTGGTTGAACGGTGAGCTGGTCGATGCGGACAGCGCGTTGATTTCGGTCGACGACAAGGGGCTGCTTGTCGGAGACGGGGTGTTCGAGACGATGCGAGCCTACGCCGGCACGACGTTCGCGCTGGCCGAGCACCTCGAGCGGCTGGAGCGAAGCGCCGATGTGTTGGTGATTGCGCTGCCGGAGCCAGACGAGTTGAAGCGCGCGGTTGAAGCGGTGCTGGATGCCAACAACCTGCAAGAAGCACGCGTGCGGGTGACCGTCACGTCCGGTCTTGGACCCGCCGGGCTCAGCCGGGGCGATGGCTCGCCGACCACGCTCGTGACCGCGAGCGCGCTCGCTACGCGGCCGCCGACCGTGAAGGCGATCCTCTCGTCGTGGCCATGCAATGAGCATTCGGTGCTAGCCGGCGTCAAGACCACGTCGAACGCGGAGAACGTCGCCAAGATCGCCCACGCCCAGGCGCAGGGAGTCGATGAGGCGATCTCGCTGAACCTCGCCGGTAATCTCTGCGAGGGAACGACCAGCAACGTGTTCGTCGTGCGCGGCGAGGGCGTGTCGACGCCGCCGGTTTCGGCTGGCTGCCTGGCGGGAATCACGCGCGACCACCTGATCGCGTTGGCCCCGGGATGCGGCTTCGAGATCGTCGAGCGAGACATCCCGGAGACCGACCTGCGCGGTGCCGATGAGATCTTCCTCAGCTCCTCGACGCGCGAGCTAACGCCGCTGGTCGAGCTGGACGGCAACCCGATTGGAAACGGCCGGGTCGGCCCGGTCACGGCAAGGCTGGCCGAGGCGTTCTCGGCGATGATCAGGCGCGCAGCCTGACTCCGAGCAGCTCTTCGAGTCGCGCCAAAGTCGTATCGGCCCCGCGATGTAGGACGGCGATCATGCCGATTGCCTCGGCGCCGGTGCAGTTCTCCTGAAGGTCGTCGACGAATACGCACTGTGAGGGAAGCAGCCCGATCCGTTGCGCCCCGAGTTCGAAAATCTGTGGCTGTGGCTTGTGCATTCCCTCCTCGCCCGAAATGACAATCGCGTCGAACAGGCGCGGGAACTCCGAGCGGTCGTAACGCCCCCGCCCCCAAGAGTTGGAGATCAGCCCGGTCTTGATTCCGGCCGAGCGCGCCATGGGCAGCGCCTCGACCATCGGCTGGTCGGCCTGCATGCCGCCGAACAGGTGATCGACGAGGCCCGCGTGTCGCTCGCTCGGGAGACCGAGCAGCTCACCAAACGGGGTCTCGAACTGCTGCTCGGTCAGCTCGCCCATCTCGAGCTTGCGCAGCAGAGCCATCGCGTCCGGGTTCTCGCGAAAGGCACGCTTGACCTCTTCGCGATCGAGGCCTTCTGCCTCGCAGAAGTCTCGGAACGAGTCCCAGACGTTGGTGGTCAGCACTCCACCGAAGTCAACCAGCAGACCGCGTGGCCGTTGATTCACCTGATCGTCCCCTCGGCGACCTGCTTGGCGCGCTCGGCCAGCTCGGGGACGGCCTGTTCGAGCAGCTTGTACCACTGGTCGTCGGTCGTGCCGGCGAGCAGGCGCTTGTAGTTGCCCTCGAGGAACACCGCCGACTTCCAGAGCGCAAGCGCCTGGTACCAGGCGAGGTCGGTCATCGAGCGTCCCGATCTCTCCTCGTAGCGTGCGATCAGCTCTTCGCGCTTCAGAAAGCCCTCTTTGCGTGTTGCCGCGCCGAGCGCCGTCAGCTCGTTCTCGGGATCGCCCTGCTGCTGCCATAGCGTAGCCATGTAGCCGACGTCGGCAAGCGGATCGCCGATCGTCGACAGCTCCCAGTCGAAGATCGCGATCAGTTTGGCGGGGGCGCCGTGAGCCAACATCACGTTGCCGAGCCGGTAGTCGCCGTGGACGATCGTCGCGGCCCGCGACTCGGGCATGTTGTCGCCGAGCCATTTCGTGACCCGCTCCAGTACTGGTAGCTCGCGCGTCTTGTTGTGCTCCCACAACCCGCCGAAGCGCCGTAGCTGGCGCTCGAGATAACCGGTCGGCTTGCCGTATCCCTCGAGCCCGCAGGCCTGCCAGTCGACGGCGTGAACCTCGGCTAGCGCGTCGACCAGCTGAAGACCAATACCTCGACGTTCCTGCACAACGTCGAGGACCTGTGGAATCTCCGAGGTGATCACGTCGCCCTCGACGTACTCCATGATGTAGAAGGGCGACCCGATCACGCTCGTATCGCTACAAGACGCCAGTGTTCGTGGAACACGAACACTGGCGTCCTTTATCGCATCGAGCAGGCGCCACTCGCGTAACACGTCGTGCGCGCTCGGTGGCAGCGGCCCTCGCGGTGGCCGGCGCAAAACGAAACGGTCGCTGCCGCGCGTGACGAGGTAGGTGATGTTCGAGTGACCTTCGCCGATTCGCTCGAACTCGAGCGGAGCGCCATCGCCGGGGAGCTGGCGCTGCAGATAGACATCGAGGTTGTCGCGGACGATCAACGGTTCCAGCTCGAGCTCTTGTGCCTGCTCGGCGGTTTCGACGATCTCCTGGGTCACTGGCGGGAATCTATCTCGGCCACGTGGGCGACGTTGGCGACGTCTGCCGGGTCGTCGCTCGGCCGGGACGAAAACCAGGCATCGAGAATCTCTTTCAGCAGCGGTTCCGACGTGGTCCTGAGGCTGATCGCGAGCACGTTGGCGTCGTTCCACCTGCGGGCACCGCGTGCGGTCTCGGCGTCGGCGCACTGTGCGGCGCGCACGCCGGCGACCTTGTTGGCGGCGATCGACGCGCCGGTGCCGGTCCAACAGCAGACGACCGCCTGGTCGGCGGTGCCGTTGGCGACATCGCGGGCGGCGCGTTCGCAACACCACGCCCAGTCGCTGCGCTCATCGGAAGCGAGCACTCCATGCGGGATCGGATCGTGCCCGCGCGCGCGCAACTCGGCGACAAGCGCCCGCGCAACCGGCTCGTCCGTATCGCTTGCAACCGCGACTCTCACGCGCGGCACGATAATGCCCAAGCGGTCGCCGTAGGCGGACGCCCCAGCAGGAGCGGGGGTCGAGGGGGCAGAGCCCCCCGATATCGTCAGGCGCCGAGTGCGGGCATCAATCGCTCGATCGGCAGCGCACGCCGCCCCTCGGCGCGCCGCGCGGCCGACACTGCGGTCAGGAGGTCCGGCATCAGCGGTAGTGCCACTCGCCTCACGTACTGACGCGAGAGCGCCAGCAGCGCGGCGCGGGCGGGATCCCAGGAGAGCCCGTAGCCGTCGCGCAGCTTCGGCGGCAGCAGGCTGACCGTGACCAGGTTGAGTGCCTCCCAGGCCGGTACCAGCGGCAACGGAAGCGGTGGCCGTAAGACTGTCTCGGCGGTTCTGCGTGCCATCGGCGTCACGCAGATCTCGTCGCTGGCCAGCCGCTCGTCCATCCAGTCGCGAAACGCAGGCAGGTCGTCGGGCATCACCTCGTCGGTCACGCCGATCAGACGAGCGTTGGTTTTCATGTCCTCGTAATAAGCTCGTTGGTCTCGCTCGCTCAGCGGGCCGACCCAGGTCGTGTACACGAGCAGTGCGGTATCGACCAGCGTCGCGTGGACCCACATCAGCAGCTCTGGGTCGGTCGCGTCATAGCTTGTGCCTGCCGGGAAAGGCCCCATGTCGGTTCCGATCACTCCGTTGACACTTTCGTGGATCTTGCGCACACGGCGCGCCGCGTTGTCGGCCTCGTCGGTGGAGCCGTAGACGATCGACCAGACCGTGCTCATCGTCCGCTCGAGCCGCCCCCAAGGCCCGCTGCGGTAATCGGAGTGCTCCTCGATGCCGGCCATCACCAGCGGATGAGCTGCCTGCATCAGCAGCGCCCGGCCGCCGCCGACCATCAGCGCCATCTCGCGCCCGACCCGCCAGATCGCGTCGTCGGGCGAGTAATAGCCCTGGTCGGCTCCGTTTGGCGTTCTGTTCTGATCCATTTGGGGGTACTGGCAGTGTCCGATCGCGAGCCGGCCGGTCACTAGCGCAGCAGACCGATACCGTTCCCGGCTCTCACCCTGCAGATATCGGCCTTACGGCCGTTTCCTGCAGTATTGGGGCCGTATGGAATCGAGCGAACATTCCAAATCCACCTCCGGTAGCGCTGCAGAGCCGTCCAAGGTCGAGGACGCGACCGTCCGGCACGATGTCAGCTACTACCGCCAATCGGCCGCCGCCAAACGGATAACGATGCAGGCTCTCGCACAGGCGCGCAAGGCGCGCGTCGAGGCGTTCGCGCTGGTGGCGCTCGCAGCGGTAGTGATCGGCCTCTACCTGTTTCGCGAGGAGATATTCGGAACCGACGTGCCGGTGCGGATCGCTGCCGCGATTCTGCTGGCGGCGATCGGCTGGCGGTTCGCTCGCGCCATCGGGCGAGCGATGGGCCCCCGACTGCTATCGCGCTTCGATCCCGGCACGGCATCGACAGTCAGCTTCTTCGCCCGCCTGCTGACCCTGCTGGTTGTTGCTCTGATCGCCTTCAGACTCGTCGACGTGCAGCCGCAGGCACTGGCCCTCGGCGGCGCGGTGACGGCGGTGATCATAGGCCTCGCTGCCCAGAGCACGCTCGGCAACCTGATCGCCGGCGCGGTCTTGCTGATTGCGCGGCCGTTCCAGATAGACGAGCGCGTACGTATTCAAAGCGGCGCGCTCGGTGGGCAGCTCGAGGGGACGGCCGTCAGCGTCGGACTGCTCTACACGACGCTTGCGCGCGGCGATGCAACGATCCTTATTCCCAACAGCTCCGTAATGGCGGCGACAGTGATGCCGATCAGGCAGCCGGCGGGGGTAGATCTGCGAGCGACCCTACGCAGCGGACTGAAGCCGAGCGAGCTTCAGCGACTGCTGGACGAGGGGGTCAACACCCCAACCCGCGATCGCCCCCACATAGCGCTGGAGCGGGTCGACGGGCAGGGCACGGTCGTGCGCATCACTGCCAGCCCAGTCGCGGCGACCGACGGCGACCGGCTCGCCGACGAGGTGCTGGCGGTCGTCAGTTCAGTCACACCGGACGCGGGCTGATCTCAACTTTTGGCGGCGACCGGCGCGGGATGCTTCTCGGCCCAGGCGATGATCTCCTTCGAGTCGCTGATCCAGTCGCCCTCGTCAGTTTCGAGCGCAGGGACCCATCTGGTGCCCGTGCGCTGTTCGATCATCAGCCGCGTCTTGGTCTGCATGAAGTTCGGGAACGGGCCGTACGCGCGCGCCTTGATCACCTCCGGCTCGTAGCCGGCGTCCTCGAGCGCTCGGTGTGCGTTGGCGCAAGGATGCCCGCCTGGGCGCGGCGTCTGGAAGGTTCCCCAGCAAACGTAGAGCTTCATTTCGATCGTCCCCGTCGGTTGAGCAGGTTCTGAATGCCGACGGCTATGCGCTCGGCGTGGCTGCCGCGCTCCGGGAGCACGCCCAGTTGGCGGCCGAACTCCTGAGCGTCAAAGAAGCCTTGGTAGTCGCAGACGAGGCCGTCACGTAACTCGAGCAGGTCAACGCCCTCGGCCTGCGCGCGGCGCCCGGTCGGGCTGAAGCCTTGCGGCTCGGCTCGGCCGAGCATTGTTCCGGTCACACGCCAATGACACGCCAGCTTGGCCTGCTCGAAGGAAGTGTACGTGCCCTCGGGCCAGGTGAACGTGAGGTCCGGAAAGGTTCGCCAGGCCGATACCAGGTAATCGGCGACGGCCGCCCGCCCGCGCAGGGGTCGGTCAGTCAGGGGGTCATCCCAGGCCACGTCTTCGGTGCAGAGTTGCGTCACCCGGTCCGGGACATGGGAGTTCCATGCTTGCTGCCAGCGTTCAGCGAAATCGCGGGCGAACTTCTCGTCTGCCGGCGCCGATCCTGTGACGGTCTGTGCTGTAGCCATCAAGTCATCCTTTGGTCGAGGAGACTGGTTAGCTTAAGGGTATGAGCGGGTCCGAGTCACTGTGGGCGCCCGAGGCGCTTGCGGCTCTTCTTTCTTTCCAGTCGAGCTTCGACTCGTTCACTGACGCGGTCGGGACCTTCGTCGACAATCTCGCCGCGGTCGAGTGGGGAGCGCTGGCACTCGCGCTCGCCTTCCAGTTGGCGCACATCTCAGCCCGCAGCCGCGCCTGGTTCAACACGTTGCGGGCCGCCTATCCGAACGAGCAGTTTCGATGGCGCCGGATTCTCGGCTCCTATGTAGCGGGGGTTGGAGTCAACAGCGTGGTGCCGGTGCGCGGCGGTGACGTCGTAAAGGTCTATCTCGCGAAGCACAGTGTGTCGAACTCGACCTACCCGGCGGTCACCTCGTCGTTCTTCGTCGAGTCGATCTTCGATCTCTCAATCGGTGCGCTGGTGATGGCGTTCGCGCTCACACAGGGCGTCCTGCCGACGCTCCCCGAGCTCCCCGACCTATCGGCATTCGACCTCTCCTTCTGGGCCGAGAACCAGAAGCTAGCGCTGTTCACGATCACGTTGGTGGCGATCGGTCTGTCAGCGCTGTTCGCGGTGCTGTCGGTTCGGGCTGTCACATTCTGGCGGCGCGTCCGCCAGGGAGTGGTGATCGTCACCGACTTTCCGCGCTACCTCCGGCAGGTGGCGGCTTGGCAGGCGGTTGCCTGGCTGATGCGCTTTTTCTCGTTCTTTTTCATGCTCGAAGCGTTCAACGTCGGAGCGTCGGTCGAGAACGCGCTGCTTGTGATGGCGGTCCAGGCGCTGACGACCCTGACGCCGTTCACCCCCGGCGGGGCCGGTGCGCAGCAGGCGCTGCTGGTCTTTACGTTTCGCAACATCGCGCCGGAGGCTGTGGTGCTTGCCTACAGCGTCGGCCAGCAACTGGCGCTGTCGGCCTTCAACTTCACGGTCGCCATGATCGCCCTGTTCTTCATGGTCGGCTCACTCGACTTCCGCAAGGTGATCAGACGCGGCCAGGAGGAAAAGAGCGAGGCCGAAGCAGCCCCCTAGATGATTGATTCCCGATTCGCGTGCATTCCAGGGCGCGAGAATCGAGTCAGCCTAGGAGCCAGGTGAAATCCATGCTGGTTGCATGGATGAGCCTGGCGACACCGGCTGGCGAAGATTCGCAGCGCACTGAGATGTGCGGGTATTCGGAATCAATCATCTAGGCCAGTCCCTCTCGCGCCTCGCGTACGAGCGTGACCGACTCGGGGAACACCAGCCGGATCGCGTCGCGGACCTGATGCGCCTGCTCGTCGGGCGAGCCGGTCAGGTCGAGGCGGTTGATCGCCGCCACGGTCATGTCGACGGCCAGCTTGATCGCGTTGTCGGCCCAGGCCACCTTCTGCGAACTTTGCATCTGCTCGGCGAACTCCGCCATGCGCCGCTGAAGTTCGTCGGGATCGCC
>SDBV01000989.1_pt1 | contig 41767 bp, 26 predicted proteins | sample 2277081 | NCBI WGS metagenome assembly SDBV01 (sample SAMN10402039, study PRJNA504765) | marine sediment metagenome | isolation source: marine sediment core GS10_PC15, 223 cmbsf | place: Arctic Ocean: Southern Knipovich Ridge | collected 2010
CCTCGGAAGTGGAAAACGCGCTCATCGACGGCCGGGCAGATCTCGCCGTCCACAGCTTCAAGGACCTGCCCACCGCTTACGCCGAGGCGCTGACCGTCGCCGCCATACCCAAGAGAGAATCCGTCGCCGATGCGCTGGTGGCCGGCGCCGATGTAAAGTCCGTCGCAGACCTGACCGCCGGCGCAACAGTGGGCACCTCCAGCCTGCGACGCATCGGGCAGTTGAAGCATATCCGCAGCGATTTGAATTGCGTGCCGCTGCGCGGAAATGTCGAGACCCGCGTCGGCAAGGTCGAATCCGGCGCCGTCGACGCGATCATCATCGCCCAGGCGGGGCTAAATCGCCTCGGTCTTGCCGACAAAATCTCCGCTGTTCTCGACCCGGTCGAATTCCCCACCGCGCCTGCCCAGGGGGCGCTCGCCGTACAGATACGCAAGAACGACGACGAACTTGCAGCGCTGGTCTGTCAACTCGACGACCGCAACACGCGAATCGCCGCCGAAACCGAACGACACATTCTCGCCGCCATGCACGGCGGCTGCAGCATCCCGCTCGGCGTCCACACGCGGATTGAAGGCGATATGATCACGCTCGCCGCCACAATCTCCGACTTCGAAGGGCTGCGATGCATCAAACGCGCTGCTTCGTCTCGGATCGCCGATGCACCCGCCATGGCCGAAAAACTCGCCGCCAAATTGCTCGACGCCGGCGCCCGCGAAATCCTCGAAAAGGTCCGCCGCGACAAAAACTGACCGCACGTGCAAACCATCTGACTTTGGTTCTCTCTTGGCGGAAGCTCTTTGCAGGGCGAAGCACAATTGCATCTGTTGCTGCAAACTCCAAGCCCGGGACAACACTGTTGTTCTGCCCCTGGCGATTCCTTATGCATATGACAATCCCGACGATGCTCGCCGAACCTTCCCCGCCGAGACGCTGGTTCAGACGTTTGTAGAAACGCTGTGCGACAACATTTATCAAAACATCTCGAATGTCGAGATGGCCGCGTTCCAACTATGACAATCAACCCTTCCGGACGTCGGCACGGCAAAGCGGTCATTCGATGGACTGGAGTTTGCCGGTTCGGTTTATGATTTCCAGGCAGGCTCGGCCGTTGTGGTATGGGGCTTTCCATTCGGAGGTCTTGCCGGCTGTGTCGGCGGGGCGTTTGCCTTCTGTGGCCTGCCAAAACCATTCGCCGTGCTTTTTGTCCACGATATTGTCCAGGGTGAACTGCCAGCAGTTGTATGCCGTGTCGAGGTATTGTTTCCGGGCGGTGAGCTGGTATGCGTTCAGGAATCCGACGACGGCTTCTGCTTGGGCCCACCAGGCTTTTTCGGGTTTGGTGATTTTGCCTTTCTCGGCTTCGTAAAAGAGGCCTCCGTCGGCGTCGAGACCTTCCTTGTAGACGGCTTGCGCCATTTTTATGGCGATGTCTTCGATTTCGTCGGCGAGTTCTTCATCGCCCAATACTTCGACCGCTTCGCAGAGCAGCCAGCTTCCTTCTATGTCGTGGCCGAACGATACGATATCCGACGTGGAGTTCCACTTGTCGTCGAAGAACAGTTTGAAATGGTACGTTTCGTGGTCGATGATGTGGTCCCGGAAAATCTCGACGAGTTCTTTAAGGGAGTTCCGCAGCCGGTCATCCCGCCAGACCCTGTAGAGGTTCGTATAGGCCTCGAGCATGTGGAGGTGGGTATTCATGGTTTTGGTCTCACTGCCTTCGGTGTGAGCCAGCCGTGCCTTTGCGGCGCGTGTCCAGTCGCGGCTGAAGGTTTCGAAATACCCCTTGTCTTTTTCGTCGTGGCATTTCTTTTCTATGATCTCGTAAAGCTGCTGTGCTTTTTCGATTGCCGGCCTAAATCCGGTTGCGCGGTAGTACTCGGTCAGGGCGTAGAGTGCAAACGATTGGCCGTAGAGTTCCTTTGAATCGTCGGTGGGTTTTCCCGTATGGTCAAGCAGCCAGTATGCTCCGCCGTACTGTTTATCCTCAAAGTGTTTGACGAAATAATCATAGGCTCGGCGGGCGGTTTTCAGGTAGACCGGCTTGCTGTCGTACATGTAGGCGGCCGAAAACGTCCAAAGGATGCGCGTGTTCAGCACGAGTCCTTTGGGCGCATCTTCAATGCCCGTGCCGTCGGTGGTGATCCTGCCGTAGAAACCGCCGTGGCGGGTATCGACCGAATGGGCGAGCCAAAAGGGCAGTATATTTTCCTGCAGTTGGCTGCGGGCGCTTTGCGCGAAAAGCTGAATGTTCAATTTGTCGCCGGACTGCGCATACGATCGGCAGCACAGCAGCGCCAGCATCATAAACGTCAGGGTTGAATGTGTTCTTTTCATTTGAGCTTGGCTCCTTGAAAACAAATCACTGCGCATCATACAATAGCAGATTGGGGGTCTGATTACAATTGCATTATGATGGCAAGTCAGATAAGCTAAAGCGAAGGATGTCTGGCGGTAAAGTCGGGCGTTGAGTTATTGTGCTTTGTGAACCGTATCCTAAACAGGAGGGTCTATGGATAATTCAAGAAATGCCCTGTTATTGCGGGATTGCATCAGAGTCCTTTTACTGGTTTCGATGTCGTCGATATCATCCGCCAAAGGAGACGTCGCCAACGGTGGTTTCGAGCAGGTCAGAGACGGTCTCGCTGTCGGATGGGGCGGGCTGTGGACAAGGCAGAAAGGGGCAGGAAGTCTCGTCTTTGACAAGGAGGTTCGGCACGGGGGGAGTCTGGCGGCACGGATAGAGCACACCGGCCGGGAGGACTGGAGTCTGAATTCGGACAAACCTCTTGATGTCACGGCTGGGGATATCTTCGAGCTTTCATGCTGGGTAAGGGTCAGCGGCGAGGGCAATGTAATACCGTGCGTGGTTGCCTACGACGCCGGCGGCAAAGTCCGTGACTGGATGTTGGGGCAGCGGACTGTGGGGGCAACACAGGACTGGGTCCAGATCCGCTCGAAGTTTGTGATCCCAAAGAACGTTTCTTCGATTATACCGCGAGTAGTGGGAAATGGGCCTGCGACCGTGTGGGTCGATGACTATGCCCTGGTTCGCATCGGCAACATCGAGCAATTGCGCGGCAAGGGCGGGCGGAAAAAACTGTCGCTCAGCAACAGAATGCTGACGCTTACCGTTGACCCGTCCGACGGAAGCTTTTCGGTAACGGATAAACGCACGGGCAAGGTCTGGCGACAAAGACCGTTTCGAGATGACAAAGCGGTCCTGAAGGCGGCGGCAGGCAATGGCATCCAGATGACCGTGCTCGATGCGACAAGTGGTATTGAGTTGTCGGTCAATCTTCGACTGGAGCCGGACAGGCCGGAAGTTGTGGCAACGCTTTCGGGCGATGGTCAGTTGGAGAGAACGATTCAGTATCCGCATCCGTTTGCAAGTACCCAGGGCGACCGGCTCATTGTTCCGATGAACGAGGGGATCGGGTATCCGGCAGACGATGAGACGATCGGGCCAATGCTGTTGGTTGGCTACGGGGGGCATGGGATATGTATGTCGTTCTGGGGTGTGGATGGTCGCAAAGGGGGGCATATGGCGATTATCGAGACACCGGACGATATGCGGATTCGGATCGATCGTCTGGATGGGCGGTTGTGTATTGGACCCGAGTGGGAGTCGCAGAAGGCAGCGTTCGCGTATGCGCGGCGGCTGCGGTATGTGTTTTTCGATGAGGGTGATCATGTCGAGATGTGCAAGCGGTATCGCAGGTATGTGCAGGAGCGAGGGACATTTAAGACGATGGCTGAGAAGCTAAAGAAAAATCCGAATGTGGATTTGCTGGTGGGGGCGGTGAATGTGTGGTGCTGGGACTGGGATGCGCCTGCAATTGATGCGATTGCAATTGCCCGGGAAATGAAGGCGGCGGGGATCGAGCGGATACTGTGGAGTAATCGCCAGTCGCCGGAGGTGATCGAGGCGATGAACGCGATGGATGGGGTGCTGACGAGCCGGTACGATATTTACCAGGACTTGATGGACCCGGAGGTCGTTAAGGAGCACATTTCGTGGGTGCACCCTGACTGGACGCAGGAGGCGTGGCCTGACGATCTGATGATTGATTCGCGGGGCAAATGGATTAACGGCTGGCGGGTGAAGGGCAAAGACGGCAAGATGCATCCGTGTGGTGTGTTGTGCGATCGGCAGGCGGTGGAGTATGCGAAGAAACGTGTGCCCGCGGAGCTTGAGACGCATCCGTATCGGTGTCGGTTTATCGATACGACGACGGCGACGCCGTGGCGGGAGTGTTACGATGAGAATCATCCGGTGACGCGCAGCGAGAGTCGGCAGTGGAAGATGCGGCTGTTGGAGTATATGTCCAGGGATATGAAGCTGGTGACCGGCAGCGAGACGGGACACGATGCGGCGGTTCCTTATGTGCATTATTTCGAGGGGATGCTGAGTCTTGGGTCTTACCGGATTCCGGATTCGGGCAGGGACATGCTGAGGATATGGGATGAAGTGCCCGAGCGTGTGGCGAAATTCCAGGTGGGGCAGAAGTATCGCCTGCCGCTTTGGGAGCTGGTTTACCATGACTGCGTGGTCGCGCAGTGGTACTGGGGCGATTACAACAACAAGCTGCCTGCAATCTGGGACAAGCGGGACCTGTTCAATATCCTGTACGCCACGCCGCCGATGTTCATGTTCAATCGCCGGACCTGGACTGAGAACAAAGACCGATTTGCGCAGAGCTACAAAGATATCTGTCCGCTTGTCCGGTCTGTGGGCTACGAGGAGATGACGGCTCATCGGATACTGACTGCGGACCGCAATGTTCAGCAGACCGAATTTGCCAACGGGACGAAGGTCACCGTCAACTTCGGCAATAAGACGTGGCATGCCGATGACGTAGGGGCGGTTGAACCAATGGGATTTGCCGTAACAGGTCAGCAGCGACGCGATTGAACAGTAACCTGTTTCAGTTTTGCCGCGAGCGCGGGTGTCAGTTGTCTTTGGGCCATTCGCCATACCCAGTTTTCTTCGGAGAACGTGCCGGGCAGGTTCATCCGGGCATCCTGTCCTAAGCCGAGGATGTCCTGCATGGGAATGATCGCCAGGTTTGCTTTGGAATCCATCGCCAGTCTGACAAACTGCCAGTGCGGCTCGTCGTCGGATCGGCCCCGCCCAAGACGGCGACTCAGCTTTTGCCGCTGACCGTCTGTCAGCTCGTTTTCAAACCATCCGATTGTGGTGTTGTTGTCGTGCGTGCCGGTGTAGGCGACACAGTTCTTCACATGATTTCGCGGTGCGTGGGGGTTCGTCTTGTCGCCGGCGCCCAGACCGAACTGGAGGACTCTCATACCGGCAAGTTTGTGCTTCTTTATGAAAGCCCGCACCGCCGGTGTAATATTGCCCAGGTCTTCAACCACAAACGGACACGAAGGAAAACGTTCGAGGACTTTCCGGAAAAAATCATCCTTGGGCGCTCGTATCCATTTGCCTTTGGCGGCGGTCTTGTGGCGGGCGGGTATTTGCCAGTAAGCGATCAGCGCGCGAAAGTGGTCGATGCGCACGATATCAAACATCTGAAGGTTGTGCCCGATGCGGTCCAGCCACCACGAATACCCTTGCTTTTTCAGGGCCCGCCAGTCGTAGATCGGATTTCCCCAGAGTTGGCCTGTCTTGCTGAACAAATCCGGGCCGACGCCCGAGACAAATGCCGGTTTCTTCGCGCGGTTGAGCTTGAAAAACTGCGGGTTGGCCCAGACATCGGCACTTTGATAGGAAGTATATATGGGAATGTCGCCCATGATGCGGATGCCGAGCTTGTTGCAGTAGAGCTTCAGGAAAGCAAGTTGTCTGAAGAAAATGTACTGCATGAACTTTTGCTTTTCGATGGCTTTTCCGTGTTTCTGTCGAAACGAAGCCAGGGCGTCTTTCCTGCGGTCTCTGAGTTCGGCGGGCCAGCGGTACCAGTCACCTGTCTTGTAAAGATCGCGCAGCGCGACAAAAAACGCAAAGTCGTCAAGCCACGCTTTGTTGATTTGGCAAAACTCTGTGTAGGCGGTTTGAGTTGGCCGGGCAAGGAAATTGCCGAAAGCGGCGTTGAGAAGTCTTTGCTTGAAGCCTATCACGCGGCCAAAGTTGACCTTTGTCTCGGGAAAATGCGGCAATTCCCGAATATCATCGCGTGCCAGAAGGCCTCGACGATAGAGTAATTGGGGGCTGATGAGCAGGGGATTGCCCGCAAAGGCGCTCACGCAGTTATACGGCGAGTGCGGGATGTCGATTGCCGGCGGGTTCAGGGGAAGCATCTGCCACCAGCCCTGGCGCGCTTTGGCTAAGAAGTCGGCGAAACTAAACGCCGCGGGCCCCAGGTCCCCAATACCGAATTTCGACGGCAGCGAAGTGATGTGCAGCAGAATACCGCTTGTGCGTTTCATCTTCATACGATCTTGTCCGTCCAATGATCCGGTCCCCGCTGCATTGAGCTATATGCTGAGGTCCAACGTTACATCGCCGATTGCCAGACCGCAAACATTTTTTAGATCCGGCAGGGGCGTTTTGATCACCACTTTTTCTCCCTCGGGTTCCCTTTCAATCAGGCCAAGCGCGATATCGCAGCCTTTTCTGTTCTTCAACGCGACAAGGCGATTGGCGCAGGCTCCGCGATATATACTTCGGCCCGTCTGCAGGGCGACTTCACTGAGATCGATTGAGCAGCGCGTGGCGTTTTGAAAGTATTTTCGAAACAGGTCCGTACGATATTTTCGCCTTCGCTCGGGCGACTTTACGGGGATATCCGGCGGTGTTTGTACGCGCTCGATCTTCGTATCGAACGCACACAGGCCGGTCAGGATGCAGTCGAGTTCGTTTCCTCGCTGTACGGCAAGGATGACGTAGGGTCTGACCATCCGGTGGACTGTCCACCACAGAGCGCTTGCAGCGCCGCCCGATACAAGCCCCGGCGTGTCGATCAGGATGGTGTCCACCGTCGGCTTCAGGCTTGCAACGCACTGCTGGAGTGCGGCGGCAAACTGCAGCAGATGACCGACCGGCGTAACATCACCGGCAAAAGCGATAGCTAACGGCGCAAGGCCGGACAGATCATCGACCGGTGCGGATGCAATCGCACAGCCCACGGTAGTGGGCGGACCAATGTGTGACTGGCCGATGTCTGCGTCGACGATGCCGACCGGTTTTTGCACAGAAAGCGCATTTGCAAGTCCAAGCACCAGCGAAGTTTTGCCCGTATCGGCGGCGCCAAGCAGAAGGCAAACGCCTTTGTCGACAACATGCCCGGCAACCAGACCACGGGCGGCATCACACGCCCAATCATGCGAACCATTCGATGTCTTCGCTTCATCCATCTTTGCCCCCTTTGCCGTTACGCATTTCAGTTCAGCCAATAGCTATTTCGATAACATTATCCGTTATCTCCGACGCCTCGATACTTATATTTAGAAAATTCTTAATGACTTCAATGTTCGTTTTCGTATGGTCGGTCAGGCCGAGTGTGCGGAATCGTCCGCCGCCGGCCAGGGCCATCGGGATCAGCAGTTGATCGGCCAGGTGGATTCCCACCGGAACATCGGCGGCGAGATATTCGGCCGCTTCCTGAGCGGCCTGTCCGGCGACCTTCTCGGCGGGCAATCCCTTTCTGCCGAAAGCCGTACACAACTCGACGATGTTTTCACTTTCTATCTTCACCATGACCACATTTCCGGGGCCATACGAGTTATTTACTTTGGTCGCCCGCAGGCAATCATCGGGCCATCTCAGCTTGTCCGCGATAACAATCAGTTCCCTCTCGGCAATACTCAGCGGCAGTTTCGCCACGATCGCCTCAGCACAGCGATCTGTGATCGGGCTCCGTTGGAGCAGGTCAATCCGCTTCCACGCGCCCACGGGCTCGATATGTACGACGATCTTGCCGCCGCCGGCCGGGAAGAAACCGTAGCGCTCCAGGGTGCAATCGACCTTTGCCCCCATGCGTTGGAGCACCGGGAAAAACACGCCTGCGAGGAAGTCATAAGGCGGCGCCATCGGATTATGCGTGCCGCCCTCGAGCACCAGCGTCGAGGGACTGTCAGCCGCCAGCAGGGCCCACAGCACCGTCCCAAGCACAAGTGATGTACTGCCCGCCGTGCCAACGGAAAAGTGATACCTGCCCGCCGTAATCGTCTGCGGCACGAATGTCAACGCCATAGAACCGATCTCATTTCCCGTAACCTCTGCACGTCCGACCTCTGCGGCCGCGTTAACGGCCGTCAGGTGCTGCCGCGCCAGTCCGGGCTTCCTGCGGCCCGCACGAATCTTCTCAATGCCAAACGCCTTACCCGACACCAGCGACAGCGCCAGACTGCTCCGCAAAATCTGCCCGCCGCCTTCACCGAATGAACCATCAATCGTAATCATCTATCTTCTTTATGCCTGACATAATGGACGTTACACTCAATTCAATCATAGTTTCATAGGATCATTAATCAATCATCATTAATCGCTTGGCTAAGCGATTACGGTAATAAGCCGAATTTATATTTTTTCCTGAAAGAAGTCGGACTCATTCTTCGTTTCCTTTTGAATTTAAGTGAGCCTCAGAAAAGAACGGTATTTCACATGCCGTAACTGACTACGTAGCAATGCTTTAAGTGCATTTGGCCGTCTAATGACCCACAAATTATTCCGAAGAGGCGCAAAACAAGATCGCAACTTGACAGCCGGGGTGGTCCTGGCTATATAGTAAATGGGTGGTACAATTTTGTTCCGCCAGGCGGTACACTTTTAATCTGTCGTTTACATCCGTCACCCTTGTCTATGACGGCACCAATGAGTACATATATATCGATGCTAAGTTGGAGCAATCCGGTCCATCTGCACAAGCAGTAGGTAATGACATCCCTGTGGTCATCGGGGCTTGGAAAGATGGGGAATGTTTTTTTTAGATTGATTTCTTGCAGGCAGAGTCTGCAATGTCCGTGTTACTTTGCTTTAATTAATACGCAAATCTTCCGGAACGCCACCGGGGCCTATCCATTGCATGCCTGAATAAGAACCGGAAACTGTTTTTCCTGATCCGAATTTCACTTTGATCTTGTGTTTCTTTTTCAGGTTCAAATGTATGCGCGATACAACATCTTCGGCAGGGGTAATATTAATTGCTCCCCTGACCTTTCTTGCCGTACAGTTGTAGGTCGACAGTGAGCCGTCGGCGCGTTCGATCACGTATGCTGCGGTCAGCGCGACTTCCTCAAGAGCTTTGAATATTTCATGCACATCATTGTCGCAGCTCGAACCATCTGCTGCTGAATATCCATGGCCCAGCTTACTAAAATCTTTTGGTTGATGAAAATCAGAGATCATTTCAATGTACTGTTCGCCAATGACCTCGGGAACATAAACGCCGCCATTGCCCGCAGGGTCCTTCTTATAAACTGACGTCTCAATGTAGGGGTCCTGGGCAAACGAATGGCGAAGTTTCCCTGTCTCGCCGTCGATCAACTGCACACAGGAACCCAGGCTGTTCATGACGCGTCTGATCCATTCTTCTTCGCCGGTAAGCTGGTACATATAATAGTAGCCCGGAATCCGCCATGCCGTCCAGCCGTGCGGAGAGTTCATCATGTTACGGGGGATCAGCACATCGTACTGCACTTCCCAGAAACGCAGCGACCCTTCATGGTAGCGGCTGTCGGGGACGATCATCTGATCCAGACAGCGGCGTCCGGCGAACATATACTTTGCTGCTTTGAGGAATTTGGCTCTTTCGTGGGCATCGTTCTGCAACAGCGCCCACATCGCAAGCTGGGTGGCGCTACAGCCGATCATGCCGTCCTCATAAGTAATCTGGCCTTCGGTCTTGATGTTGTCGAGACTGGGTTCCAGTTCTTCTATCGCCGCTTTTGCGGATTCAAAGTGCCGATTGTAACGCTGCTGCCAAAGGTCACTGGTTTTTGCCAGTTCTTTTTCCGCTGCTGCCAATTCGAGCATAGATTTTACCCCGTAGGCAACACAGGTGTAATGGGTGTGTCCATTTCGGTAGGCGCCATCGGGACCCTGGAACTTCATCAACCAATCAGCAACTTTCGAGGCCAGTTCCAGGTCCTTGACATCACCGGTGGCCCTATAGCTATCGGTCAACAAACTGAACATGTAGTAGCTGTTTTGAATGCGTCCTGCAGAGTGAATCTGCGTACCTGTTTCTTCATCATACAATGCCGGCAGAATCGTCCGAAAATTCTCTTCAGCCAGGGTGTCAAGCTTTTCGTCCGGGAAATACCGTTTAGCTAACATGGTGGAAAAGTGCCCCAGCCAGTTCTCACAACATCCGGCAGCCTTCTGCGGGCAACGGATGGCTTCTTTTCTGGCCTGTTTCAGGTACCAACTCCACGGATGGCGGACATAGACCGATGCTTCGGTGATCCGGCCGCTTTTGTTCTTGGCCCTGAGTGTGTATTGACCGATACCGCTTTTCGGTTTCAAGATGTATTGATAAACATTTTTGGAATCACTTTTTTGCGGCTCGACGCTGGCGGTTTTACCAGCCGGATCGCTGAGCGTTAAACTGATCTTTTCTCCGGAAATGATGGATACCACCGCTTGTTCACCACTGGCAATGGTATAGCGGTCAATATCAAACATAGGGGCATCAATATTGCGGCTGACAACCGGTTTAACATCTTCGGGGGAGTTAACTTCTTCGAGATAGATCGTCCAGGATTTCTGTTCGCCCGGCAGCAGTTGTGTCAGATCCTGAGGATGACGCTGCGGCAAAGGCAGTTTGTGAAGCATATCCAGACTGACGGTGTATATCCTGTGTCTTCGGGGTTGAAATTCATAATTCCAGGATGCGATCGGATCGGGAGAGGAGATCGTCAGAATACGTCCCCTGGGACTCATAAAATAGCCCCAGAGATGAGTCTTCTCACCACGGATCAAAGTCGGAAAGAACTTGTCGTTCCAGTCGGGATATTTGATCATCTCGGTGTTTATGCCAAGCATCAGCCTTGCCGCATCGGGTTTGAATGTCTTTTGTCCCTCATTTTTCAAACCGGCCACAATAGCCAATTTGTCATCCTCCTTTTTAAACTCGATAGAATAGAGAACATCTCCCTGTTTGCCATTGAAAAGCAGTCCGTCAGATTCTTTTTGTGAGAGCCTGATCTTTTTCCCGCCAACGATCCATGCCGGGCCCGAATGATACCCCCCTACTCTAAACTGTATTTTGTCTTCATTGCTGGATGGCAATGTGAGACTGGTTATCCTTCCCGACGGAGTGACATCCATATGCAAACCCTGTTTTTCAAACAAAAAAGGCTTGTATTCCTTAGCGCTGAAACCAAAATCATCGTATTGAACTGCCTGGCCAAAGGTTCGCATTCCGACACCGGCGACCTTGTCAATATGACCATGCAATGAAACCTCAACATCCCACTGGTCAGGCTCATTTGTATCCTTTGCCCAGACCTTCATCCGAGTTTGAAATTCATCAGACTTCACCTTGATCGTATACCATTTTCCGGTTTCCAGTTTTTTGGGTGTCATCTGATTCGGATATAATCCAATATCACACAAATCCTCTTTCTTGCCCGGCTTGCCAAAAATAACCATAAAATACGCACGTGTATCCGTCGACTCACCGAACAGTGTCAGCGAAGCCGATTCCCAGCCCCGATGCTGCTGATCGCTAAGAAAGAAACTGACCTGCCCTGTAAAATCAGTAGAACCAATCGAGTCAATGTCCACTTTCCGCATACAACTGCCTGAAAGAGAGATCGTCCCATCCGTAAACTCCGCCGCACCGAGTTGGGGATCATCCTTTCCAGTAAGCATCTGCCATACCGATTTCTCTGCTGTCGAAAAATCATCACTGATTTTCTGCAGATCAGTCTTACAACCATGTTCTTCTATAGTTTCAGCCATTGTGTTGGTAATAACTATAGCTGCCATCATTACGACTATTGCAATTGAATTCTTCAGTTGTTGTTTCCTTTTTAAGATTAGTTGTCAATAGAACCAGGTTCAAAGCTGCCGAAAGCATAGACAATACCCGCATCGGTGCTGACATAGAGGCCGCCGTTTGCTACAGCCAGGCCGCATGCCCTGCCACGTACGGGGGCACTCCATATCTTATTACCGCTGGCGATGTCAAAGGCTGCAACCTCGTCATCGATTTTATGCATTGGCTCAATAATCCTGCCGAGCGACGACCGCTAAATGAGGTCAAAGTGCGCACAAGAAAAGGGAGACAGGCGATGTATCCGATATCTGATTGTGGGCCCGTCTCCCTGTTGCGACGTGCCATTACGCACCCTACCGCGGATGGTACAACAGCGAAACCGCTTATCTGCACTCGCAACACAACATAGTATAATCGAAACCAGCCCCCTTGTCAAGTAATTTGGAAGAATGCGGCCTCAAAAACCGCCCAATTTCGCCCCTGGCAAAAAAAATTCAACGCAGATGCCGAATTTGCCGCACTATTTTCTCCTGCCGCGACCTCGCAAGACAATAATCATCACAATGATCGTCACCACAACAATGACCAGTACCTCCTGCGAGCCGAACATCACAGCAGGTATCAGATTGTCCACTACCATATCAGTCATTAAGTCCTCACAAGACCGGGCAATTGTACCCAATTGCGCCTGCGTGGTCAAAGCCGTTGCGAAAACTTCAACTTGTACACATACAGAAACGGCCTCGGTCCCCCGTCAGCATGTCATAGTTATCTCCATGCTTTGTCCGGCCTTTATTGCGACTTTCCCGCCGAGTGCAATGACGACTCTCTGGCCCTGCTGCTCTGACACGACGGAGATGTTTTTGCCTGCGACAACAGCCGTTGCGGTTTTCATGGTTGCTCCCTGCGGCAGTTCGAAAATCAGCGCCCTGACCTGGAGTTGGCCCCACCCCAGGTCAATTGTGTTGGTTTGCGTCCGACCCTTTCTCTTCTGTGCAATCGTTCCCCAGCCCCGGGCCGCAGTAAAGGCCGCCTTGAAATCCTCCGGTGTGATTCGCGGTGCAAACCCGAAATAACCCTTGGGCCCGTGATACACATAGCCGCACAGCCCCAACAGCACGCCCCAGCTTGCCATGCCGCGGGCATAGTGGTCGCCGCATTCGATCTCATTGAACGGATTATGTTTCGACGGGTGATACCGCTCATGAATACCCCTGCAAATCGCAAGCGCTTCGGTAACCATCCCTTCCCACGCCATGTGTCCGGCGACCTGGTACTCGATGCCCGTCCATATCTCGTCGCGATACCGCACGCTCTTTGGCCCCATATGTTTGCTCTTTGGCCACGTGCACGTAAACAGCCCAGCCTCGCCCGGCCGGGCAAACCAGCGTTCCGGCTTGTGCGCGGCGTTTTGCGGTCCCACATCCGGCGCCCAGTTGTATTTCCATATCGCCTTCAGCGCCGACTTCGTCATCTCCTCCGGATACACATAGCCCAATCCCGTCTGAAATGCCCAGCCCTGACCGAATACCTGGTCCGACAGGCAGCCGTCGCCGTACTGAGCGTCCGGATGCTTCTTGTGATCGACCGTCTGAATGAAGTACTCGCCGTTGAAAAGATTCTTCTCGGTATACTTCAGGCCCGTTTCGAATATCTTACGACATGTCTTTGCAAACGCCTCATCGCCCACCTCGTTGGCCATCTCCTCCCCGGCCCGCAACGCGCCTAAGTAGAGCGAGCCGATCATGGGATTGGCGCCGTAGAAATCGATATCGAATGTGTTGTGCTGCTTGCCCTCGAGTACGCCGTCTGCGTTGCCGTCCTCCTTAATAAGGAATTCCAGCGACTTGCGAATCCTGGGCCAGTTGTGTTTGAGAAATGCGTCATCGACGGACATCTGATGCTCGCGATAGGCCTTCATGACCGTCCCGGCCTGCCCGTCCGCCGCCCACATGTCCCAGCCGGCGCCGCGGAACCGTATCAAACCCGTCGCCTCGTCAAAGCCCGCTGTCGGCTCATAGTCCTGCATCCGGCGCACCGACCGCTCCAACGAGGGAAAAAGCCTCGCCAGCGAGTGCTCGTAGTTCCACACATGACTGCACGTGCCATGACAACAGCCCACACCTTCCCACGCCCAGAACCTGCCGTTTTCCCACCATTGGCAGGTTTCTGTCGCCAACGTCGACGCCGTCGAATGCAGCCGGTCCAGCAGCCAGTGCGGCAGCGTTGAGTCATAGTACGTGTCGTGCCAAAGTCGCGTCCGGGCGGCGAGTCTGTCGAAGTTGTCGGCGATATAACCCGCTACTTCGCCCGCGTTGCCAAATCTCGTGGCATAGTAGTTGCCGCTTGCGTGGTTTCTGGTTCGGCGATTCGGAAAATGCCAGCTCAGCACAAACGTTACCTGTTTCTCCTCGCCGGGCTTTAGCACCATCTTCCTGCCGATTGCCCCGCGCAAAAGCTCGCCTACAGGTTTTCTCGGCTCTCCATCTGTCGACAACCCGTCTGCCTCGAACATTCCTTTGCCGGGTTCACCCGCCGGCAGCGACAGGCTGCTTACGGTGTCCTCGACATCCAGGATCGCAAGCCCCATCGTCCCGAAATCATGCTGCTCCTCGAGCTTGCCGCCGACGCCCGCCCTGGACTGGTCGCTAAATTCAATCTGATCGATATTGATGTGTCCCCAGCCGCCGCTTTCGGCATCGACGATTTCCATGTGGGCCTCTTTGCCCTCCAGTTGTCGCACATTCCAGTTGTGCCACTGGAGTTTCTCATTATTCCTGCCCACCGCCGTATGCACAACCTTACCGTCCACGACGAGATTGATGCACGTCTTGTCTTTATGGTTGCCGCCGCCGATAAGAAAGTTGACAAACCGCCGCTGGATCTTGAACCTGGGCGATGTCAGCTTGCCGTGCATCCTGTCGTCGCCGCCAAGGAACGTGTTGACCAGCCCCTTGCCGACAAAGCCGCTTACTTCCTGCTGCGTTTCGAGCGTGCCGCCGGCAGGTCCCTTGCCGAAGGCCTCGCCTTCGACCTTCCACTGGCCGTAGTCGCCGCCCTCGAAATCGGCAAAGACAATTGTCGACCTTTTGACCTGCGCGCTCTTAACCGATTCGGCATGCGCCGAAACCATCTGCATGTTGGCGCGTTTGACAAGTTTGTTGAATATCTCGCCGTTGAAATTCGCCCCGGTATGGATACCGACTGCGTTCTGCAGCCAGCCGGCCAACGTTACCTCCGTATTGGCGCGCGAAACATTCTTAACTTTAAACTGCATAATCGTCGCCGGCAGCGCCGAATCGGCGGCATTTAGAGGAATAAACGGCGAAAAGGCTTCCAGCTTCACCTTCACCGGCAAGTCCTCCGAGGCGTAATCGACCCATGCGATCGGATACTCCCCGCTGAACCGCACATCCGAAAAGCCCTTGCGGTCCAGCGAGCGCACGATATCGCCTGCGCCGCTTTTTACACGAATCGCAAAACCCTGATCGACCGGGCTTGCGGGTATCTGCCCCAACTCATAATTATCCTGGCCGTAACCGGTAAACGTCCCCTGGTTGAAGATATCCCAGTAGGCCAATCTCCCCTCGCCGGTGATATAGAGCTGCCCTGAGCAGATTCCTCCGCAGGGCATGCCGATTGTGTCCAGATCGCCCCTGGCGTAGACCGTCCGGCCGCCTTTTGCAAGCAATCCGCTTACCCAGGCGTCGCTGAGCTTCTTGTCGGCGGGCACATAATGATCGACCTTCGCCGCCGCCGACACTGAATCGCACAGACACTTGTTAAATCCTCCACCCGTCAAAAGCCCGGCCGTCCCCAACGCCGTCATCTTCAGAAATTCCCGTCGTTTCACCGATTTGCCTCCTTAAACTCAGAAAACTCAAAAATCTTTACAAAATACGCTGCTACACCGCTAGAATACCGCACATCCGATCATTTAGCAAGAACTACCCTTCCATACTGGTTGTGAAGGCTCTGATTCCGGGTCGTGTGTCTCCACGAGACCTTGTTGCAGCCCGCCTGGCGCCTGTTATACCAATCCTTAAAAAACATTGCGCTTGGGTGGCAGCCACCGAACGAAGTGAGGTGGATGGTTTAACCCCAGCATTCCCAGCCACTTGCGTTTTGCTCCAGTGGCTGCCACCCCCACACAATAGACCTTGACAGAGTACCAGTATTCAGATAGGGTAGAGCCGCAATCCTCCAATGCGACTATCCGGAAGCGTAAATATAATGCATAGGAACTTGTATTAGCCACAGAGTTCGCAGAGAAAAGAAGATTTGAAATATATAATCTCGGTGATCTCTGTACTACTATCCGTCATCTTCTTGTTTTTTATGCACGTTTTTTCAATGAGGCCCTTCATAACTGCTTGAAATGCAGAAAGTTAACTCTCAATCCCAATATAATGAACTTTTGTTTTTTTTGTGCCTTTTGTGCCTTTTTGCGGCTAAATTCCCCTTTTTTCTTGGTGTACCCGAATAATCCCATTCTGCAACCAGTCCATCCACGTCAGGCAGGTTCAACGCCCGCAGCACTTCGTACCCCCTCGTACCCACCCACCGGCGCCGACAACCCACCGACTGCCAACTAAATGCCGAAACGTCCGAAAATCACTTGATTTTCCCACCCTTTTATGGTATAATGCGTCCCTCAGATAGAATGCACGCCACGGGCGTGCCTCCAGTAGTTAACCCCCACTTTTAGTGGGGGATATGTCCGGTATTACACCGAAAACAGGGGGAGTAACAAACCATGCCCACCCAAAGAATAATCGCACGCCGCAGGCGTGCATCCACTTATATAACCCGCCGGTTCCACCGGCCGGGTACCTTAGCCGCCCCAGATCAATCGCCCACACCTCGATTCTGCGAAACAAACCCAATTTACACCCGGCCCACGATCAAAAATGCGAAACGAACCCTAAATAAAACGCAGGCCGCAGGCCTGCCACCTGTATTTAACCCCGGTCTTTCAGCCGGGGCCCTCCCACACCCCAAAAATGCGAAACGAACCCAATTCTCATATACCAGGTGTCCAGCCGCACCCCATTTTTGCAAAACAAACCCAATAAAGACAACGTCCGATGCAATCGGGCCGCCCCTATATTTAACCCTCACGGAAGTGGGGGATCGCCCAACAGCAAAAAAATGCGAAACGAACCCAATTTCATCCCGCGGGCTGCCCAAAATCCACGAAACGAACCCAATTCCCACATACCAAGTGCCCACCACCCCACATTTACACAAAACGAACCCAATCTCATCCCTGCTGCCCGCCCAAATACGCGAAACGAACCCAACCAGACCCGATTCCAATATCGCATAAACTTGTCCAGAGCTAACACTGTGGCATTAGTGGCTCCGTTGCTGTCTGTTCCATGGCCCTGGTTACTCATGGTTGCCATCCAGGCCCCAGGTCCTCTGTGGCAAAAAGTTCCGCCAAAGGCGGTTAAATATATTATTCGATTGACGTTTTTTTTCTTGACAATCCAACTCGCGGCTCCTATAATAGGAGTTAATGTGGAGTGATGTGTTGCCTGCAAGGACGATGCGGCGCTTTCTGTTGAGGCGTGTTGAGGATGTGCGGTGGTGACATTTCCAGCTTAGTGTCTGTGTTAATATTAATTATTTTTTTTGCAAAGGAGAGGGCCATGTCTAAGAAAGTTCTGTTGGTATTCGTATTAGTATGGGGGATGGTTTCTACAAGTTACGGCGTAGTCGTCGGTGACTTCGAGGACGCCGGCCTTGACGGCTGGTGGTCGAATGACGCCACACTGCTATCGCAAAGCGCCACCGGCGCCACATTAGGCGCCTCGGCGATGCAGGTCGATGTGCCCGGCGAGTGGAAAATGGCTGTCATGATGGACGCCAAGCCCCATATGGCGACAATGGCGCAGGAGGGCGCTGTTATTTCGGCGGATCTCACCGTCTCCGCTACCGACGGAACATGGGGCGACGTCGAAATCGTCATCAACTGCCAGGATAACGATGCCAACGGCGTCAACAACAACCTTGGCTGGAATTCGCTCGGTGGGCAGGGCCTGGTGAGCGACGGTTCGACGAACAGTTATCAGTGGACGATTGGTTCGGCGCTGGCAGCCAAGATTGCCGGAGCGGACAGCAACATTGTATGGTTCGAGGTAGTGATCGTTACGAACAATGACGCCAACTCGTTAAGTCTTAACGTCGACAACGTTCAGATAGGCGATCCGGCAACCAGCGCGGTCATCGGTAACTTCGAGGACGCCGGCCTTGACGGCTGGTATGCTGGTGCCACGTTATCGCAGGGCGCAGTCGGCGTCACTCTCGACAGCTCATCCATGAAGATCGTCGCAGCCGTCGTCCCACCCGTCCCACCCGACGACCCCGATGGCTGGCAGACGGTTGCCATACTGGACGCCCACCCATGGATTACATTGATGGGAACCGGTGTCCAGATTTCGGCGGACATCACTGTAATCGATGCCGATCTCGTCGGTAGCGACTGGCTGCAGGCACAAATGGTTGTCAACGGCGAGGCTGAGAACGGCTACACGGTCGGCTGGAATGAGCTTGGTTTCCAGGACCTGGTCCGTGACGGACAACCTTACACGTACACATGGGATATTAGTCCAGGCCTGAGCGCAGTTATTGCGGGGACGGACCAGGGCATCGGATGGTTTGAAATATTCTTCGTCACGAATATGGATGGTACCGGTACGGGGGTCACGCTGTACATCGACAATATCCGATTATACCAGCCTGAGGCCCCCGAGTGCGACGCGCCTGTCGGCGCTGTAATCGGCGATTTTGAGGTCGGGCTCGACGGCTGGGGCGCATGGGATGCCACGTTTACGCAAAGTGCGACGGGGGCTACTCTGGGCGCCATGGCGCTGCAGAGCGATATCGCTTCCGGCAACTGGCACGGTCATGGCGCACTCGACGCCAAGCCCCATCTCGATCTGCTCGGATCGGGCGTCAGTATTTCGATGGACGTCACCGTCTTCGATGCCGATATGGATGGAGACTGGATGAACGTCGAACTGGTCATCAACGCCCAGGATAGCGATGGTGACGGTGGTCTGGATCCACAGAACAACATCGGCTGGAAATCGCTCGGTACACAGGATCCGCTGCGGGACGGAGTGCCTCACACGTATACATGGGTACTCTCTGACGCCATGACGGCGGCTATTGCTGCAGCAGACAGCAACATCTGGTGGTTCGAGCTGGTGATCGTTACGAATAATAATGCTTCGTCGACCAGGATTTACGTCGATAACATCAATATATCCCTGCCCGAGCCGGTCACTTATCCTTACGGTACCCTCGTCGGTGACTTTGAGACCGGCCTTGACGGCTGGGTGCAATGGGATGCCCCCACGTTTGAGCAGAGTGAAACGGGCGCCACAAAGGGCTGCAACGCGCTGAAGGTCGTTATCGATCCAGGCTACCACGGTACTGGCGCATTAAATATCGGCCCCTATTTTGACATGTTGGCCGCAGGCGCCAGAATCGCAGCCGACATCACCGTATTCCCCGGAGATTACGATCCGGCCTGGGGAGGTATGCAAATGCTCATCAACCGGCAGGACGAGCACGGCTTTAATTGGGTAGGGATGGACCCCTGGGTAGACCCGATTATTGCTGACGGTCTGCCTCGCACGTATACATGGGTGCCTTCAGATGCCTTCAGAGCCGACATGGCAGCCGACGGACTTGTCGGCTGGTTCGAATTGGTAATCCTTACCAACAATGGCCTTAACGGTTTGGATCCCACATTTACGTTTTATGTCGATAACGTCTGGATATACATCCCCGCAAAGGCCTCGAATCCATCACCTGTAGACGGGGCGACGGACGTCGATTGTATCCCCACATTAGGTTGGATGCCCGGTGGCGGAGCCCTCGCGCACGATGTATTTGTCGGCACGGACCCGGCGGCATTGGCCGCAGTTAATCGTGACAACCTGGGCAGCTATCCCGGTGTGCTGTACTTCAACACCGAGGAAACCACTTTGGACCTTTCCAAGCTCGAGTTGGATACGATCTATTACTGGCGTGTCGATGAGATTGAAGATGTCAATGAAACCATGATCGTAACGGGCGACATCTGGAACTTCGAGGTAGCCAATAACATCAATTTCGAAGATTTCGAGTCGTATGTTGACACCGCAGATCTGCAAGCATCATGGAACGACGCCAACACGCTTTCAACTGACATCGTGAACAATGGCGGCGGCGCAATGCATCTGACGGCCAATAACACGAAATCACCGTACTATTCCGAGGCTACTATGACCCTGCCTGACTACTTCGCCGACCTGACACAGGACGATATGGCAGTCATGGAACTGTACTTCCGCGGCGATCCGAACAATTCACCGGAATCGTTGTACGTCCGCGTGGTAAACAGCGCCGCTGAAGCAGGCGTAAAGGTCTATCCGGGCGATCCGGCAGACATAGAGCTTGAGGAATGGCAGGTCTGGAGAATAACACTTGATGATTTCGGTATCGACCTGAGCGATGTTGTTACGGTATCGATCGGCTTTGGTGATAGAGAAAGCCCGAGTGCCGGTGGTAGAATCTGGGATGCATACATCGATGACATTAGGCTGTTCCCGGCCAGATGCCTGCTTGAACTCAGAGACCCGGACTTTGCGGCAATCGACTATGCACCGACCGGCCCCAACCCGGGCGACTGTATTATTGACTTTTCTGAAGTGATGGTCATGGCTGCCGATTGGCTAAAGACAGATGCGATCCTGGCCACCAGCCTCACCGATCCAAGTGACGCGGGAGGCAGAGTGGCTCGCTATTCGTTGGATGAAGGCACAGGCACTGTTGTGCCGGCCGATGGCAACGATCTGTCGCCGCAAGGTACGCTGACCGGCGCTGTCACGTGGATAAGCCCCGGATACGATGGAACCGGAAGCGCCGTCAATGTGGACGGGGTCGGTGACGATACCAGCCGAATCGACTGCGGCACATGGGATCCCTCAGCGGGTACAGGCCAGCTTAGTCTTTCGGCCTGGATCAGATGGTCCGGCGACCAGACGATTGAGCACCAGGGTATCATCGGCAAACGCACCGGTTGGTCCGATACCGGTGCTATGAAATGGTTCTTCGAGACGACGCCTGCTGGAGAACTCGCTTTGAGGACATATGATGAAGGTGTATTTACAGCCAGCGGCATATTGAATCCATTTATTGGCAAGTGGGCGCATGTCGCTGTTTCTTTCGACGGCACCACAGGCGTTATCTATCTAAATGGTGCCGAAGTTGGATCAGGACCATTTGAATTTGATAACATGGATGACGCAGGTATCGGCATCGGAGCAGTCCATGGCGGTGGAGGAGAACCCTTCGTTGGCGATATTGACGAAGTCCAGATTTTCAATCGCGCTCTCTCTGCTGAGGAAGTTGCCTACCTTGCCGATCTCACGCAGGGCGACGGCGAACACATCGCGCCAATCGGTTCCGTTGCCGATATTGTCAGCGACGAAGCTCCCGGTCAGAAGTCCATCAATCTCAAGGATCTTGCCGGGCTGGCAAGTTGGTGGATGGAAACAGATTTGGCTGTAGTGTTTAACTAGTAAATTGGTTATAGGGCGACTTTAAAAAACGACACCTTGAAACGCCCTTGACCATAAGAAGTGTTAACAAAGAAGAAGCCTTCCCTCGGGAAGGCTTCTTCTATTTCTGTTTCCGCAACAGGAACTATGCCGCCGCGCCGCAGCTTTTGCATTCGATAGTGACAGACGACAGATGCTCGCTCACCCTCCCGCGGACCCACACCGGCCCGGGCTCTGAGGCGATTTGGAGGTATTTGTCGATTGCATCCGGAAAAAAGCTCACCTCCGCCAATCCGGAACTGTCCTCCAGGGTAACAAATCCCATCGTTCGTCCGTCGCTTGTCCTGGCCTTTCGCGCTGTCGCAATGAAACCGGCAACGGTTACCTCCCTGTTGATGAACTTATAAAGTCGATTCGCCCGCACATGCCTTTGCTGGAGCAGGCTTTCGGGGTGCATGCAAAACGGTATGCCGCTGACATCGATTTCCGCCTTCAGCCGGGCGACCCTGTCGTAATCCGGCAACTGCCTCGTCGAGGGATTGGGCAGCAGCTCAAACATCGTAAGCTGCCCGGGTGCCGTCGGCGTGTAGTTCAACTGCATCAGCATCGCGGGGCGACTATTGCCCAGGCCGTCGCAGGCCCCGATGTGGATAAGGTCCGCCGTCTGCCGCCCGCTCAATCGCAGGCGCCTTCGCAGATCGCTCAAATCCGAAAAAGGCCTCATCCGTCTCCGGCAAATAATCGAATCAATCGCAGAATAGCTCAAACCCTTGATAATACCGAGCCCCGCCCGAATCGCCTTGCCCTCGGTTGACCATTCGGCGCCGCTTTTATTCACGTGCGGCCCAAACACCCGTATGCCGTGATGGATTGCATCCCACACATATATCCGCAGCGGGTACATGCCGTGATGATTGTTTAAGAGCGACGTATAGAACGCAAGAGGGAAGTGGGCTTTCAGGTACGCCGTCTGCCAGGCGATATTGGCATAGACCGTGGCATGGGCTTTGCAGTAGGAATACGCCGCAAACCGCAGGATATTGTCCCATATCGCCTCGGCCGTCTGCCGGTCGATGCCCGCCGCTTCGGCACGCGAATATACAAAGTCGATATACTGCCGCTGCAGCCGCTGGGGCGAAACCTTTTTCGACACTTCCGAGCGGAACCGGTCCGCCTCGGCCATGCTGTAACCGGCGACCTCCACCGCCAGCCGCATCACATCCTCCTGGTACAGCATCACGCCGTACGTGTCGCCGAACACCTCCTTGAGCTTCGGGTGCAGATACTCAAATGGCTTCTTGTAAACGTGCCGCTGGATATATTCGTTCTTCATACCGCCCGCCGCAGGTCCCGGCCGAATCAGCGAAAGCGCAATCGCCACATCGTGTCTGTCCCTTATCTTCAGGCCCCGCAAGAGCTGCCGCATCCCCGGCGATTCGCACTGGAACACGCCGAAACTGTCGCCCCGGCTAAGCATCTGTGCGGTTTGTTTATCGGCGCCGTCAATGCAGTCGATATCGAGCGTCGGCCTGTTAATAATAGCAACCGCCTCGTTGACCGTCGAAAGCGACCGGTTGCCCAACAGGTCGATCTTGATAAGGCCCGCGGCTTCGGCGGCATCCTTGTCGTATTGCGTAACGATGACACCCTTGGCGGCCATTTGCAGCGGACAAAGGCTTTCAATCGCCTCCGGCGCAATCACAATCCCGCCGCAGTGCACCCCCACATGCCGGGGCACATCGATGAGCTTTTCCGCCACCCTGTAAATGCCGCGCTCGGGATTGTCTTTTCGCCGTCGAATCAGTTCGTTGATCTGCACCGGCGACAGCCCCAGCGCCCGTCCCGCATCGCGTATTGCGCTTCGCACGCGATACCGGTTCAGCGTCGAAATCATCGCGACCTTGTCATAGCCCCAGTGCTCATAGCAGAATCGAATCACCTCGTCGCGACGCCGCCAGCACAAATCCACATCGATATCCGGACAATCTGTTCGGCCCGGATTCATGAACCGCTCGAAGTAAAGGTTGTTCTCTATCGGGCAGACGCGCGTAAAACCCAACACGTACGACACCAGCGCCCCGGCCGCCGAGCCCCGCACATCGACCGGGATACGGTTGTTTTTGGCAAAGTCCACAATGTCCCGCACGACCAGAAAATAATCGCTGAATCCGTTCTTGCGGATTACCGAGAGTTCATATTCGAGCCTTTTTACGGTATCCTTTTTCAACACACCGTATCGCCGCGCTGCTCCCACATGACACAATCTGGCAAGCTCTCTGTCCGATGAGGTATTTTTGCCGAGTTTGACCTTGGGCAAAAACAATCGCCCGTCCAGAAGATTAAAATCGCAGCGATACATGATCTCGGTGTTGTTTGCGATCGCCTCCGGCTGATCGGCGAATATCGCCTGAAATTCCTCGGCCGGCAAAAGCGGGTTTAGGCCCGTATTATCACGCGGCCCGGCGCCGGCAACGCTTAAATGCCGGATTCGCGACAGGATTTTCGCGATGGCGATATCATTGCCGTCGATGATGTTGAACTCGCCCGACGCCACGGGTCGTATACCCTTTGACTTCGCCCACTGAACCTGACACGCGTTACTGCAGCCGGCAAAAAGATTGTCATGGGGCATAACCTCGGTAAGTTCCTTCAGCAGCAGGCCGGGTGAGCATATGCAAATCACCCCCTGATTGCGTGCCTGCAACCGATCGAGCAGGTCGAAGCGCTCGTCGAGATTTCGGGCTGTCGTTATCCTGCACAGGTTTTGGTACCCGGTGCGGTTCTCGGCCAACAGCACCGCCCGCTGCGTGTCGGTAAGAATCTCCACCCCGATAATCGGCCTGACCCCATGTTTCTGCGCCGACTTGATCAGATCGACCACGCCGTGCATCGCATTGACATCGGCGACGGCGACAGCATCATAGCCGTACTCCCTGGCACAGGCCGCCAGACGCTGCACCGACACCGCGCCTCTCAAAAGGCTGTAATAACTCCTGCATGTAAACGCCGCACAGCGCATAATCCAGCCCCTCGTCATGTAAATCAACCCTATACATCTTTGGCGATCCTTGCCAGATTCGGGTAGGCCTCTATGAGCCCTTCCGGCACAGACAGTTTTCTGCCCGTCAGCAAAAACTTCAACTCCAGTGCATTAGCTAATTCAGCCCCCCGGTAATGGTTGTTGGCAATAACCGTAAGCGACTTAAACGCTTCGGCGAGTTCGTCGATCCGCGATTTTATCTGGCCAAGCTCTTCTTGATCATAGTAGTAATCGTACGTCTCGTCGCGCCCCGCCTTGCTGAACCACGTTTCATAATTCCGGCCGTGCATCCGGAAATAGCCATTTCGTCCCACCGTGCACAATCGCATATCGAACGATTTGGAACCCGTCGGGTAATCCAGATTGCACACCGCCACACCAAGTTCGCCGAGGAATTTCAGCGCATCGGCATCCTCCCACGACTTGTGTCTGACCTCCACGGCAAGCTCGAACACATCCGAGAAGTTCTTTACAATCACGGCCAGATGATGACGGTTGGCGATCGTGTCGGCAAAGTCATATCGAAACTGGGCCAACAGAGCCCGCAGCTTTCCGGCTTCCAGCAGCGGCTCAAAACCCTTGTGGAACTGCTTTACCATTTCGCCGTCGATATTGCCCTTGTGTGTAAACTCCCGGTTCAACTTCGCCGTGAAAAAAAAGCCTTTTCTTTGGGCAGTTCTGGCCGCCCACGATTTTGTCGTTTTCTCGAACGGCGGCCGATAGAACGTGCTGTTGATCTCGATACAGTCCACAAACCCGCTGACATACTCGAGCTGGTCCATCTTCGCCCGCGGGTAAACAATTCCCGCCCAATCCTCATACGACCAGCCTGCTATTCCCGTATGAACCGGACACGCCATCTCAACGTCCTCCCTGGATCGACCTTATACAGCCGGTCACCTTACCAATTATACGAATGTTCTTTTCGGTGCGTTTGACATATCTCATCCGATATCCCGCCGCTCTATTGGCGGGCTTAAGCCCGATGCGGTCGGCTTTGAAGTAGACCCGCTTGACCGTCGCCTCATCGTCTAACAGGACCACGGCGATATCGCCGTCGGAAACCCTCGATGTCGGCCTGACCGCCACAAGGTCACCATCCATAATCCCCTCATCGATCATACTGTCGCCGCTAACACGCAGCAGAAAGACGTCGTCGGACAGTTTCAGGAGCCTGACGATATCGACGTACATCTCGATATTCTCCTGTGCCAGCACTGGCTCACCCGCTGCAACCCGACCCAGCACCGGCAGACCCTGCCTTGCCGCAACGTGTCGAAGATACTCACGCGACAAACGAAGACCGCGGTGGCCGGTCGACTCGGCAAGATACCCCTTTTTTCTGAGATACCCAATGATCTGATAAATCGAATTCTGTGCCAGCCCGAAGTATTCGGCAATCTCCCGCTGAGCAGGGGGCTCATTATCCTCCAGCCGCCCGGCGATATAGTCCAATACCAACCTCTGTTTTTCCGTCAGTTCTTCCATCTTCCTGTGCCTCAAAACAAGCCTAATATATTATATGGTCATTTGACCATATAGTCAATGCCCGATCCTGATTTTTTTTCATATTTTTTTCGACGCATGTTGCATACCAGCACACTGCCGCCAAGTGCTTTTGCAGAATGGTCTTATGGTATGAATAGTCTTCCGGCAGTCCGGTAAGGCAATAAAAATGCGAAAGCTGCTTAAAACGCCGAGGACTTCTTGAATACCGAAAGCCTCTCCAGGACTTGCTCGACAATGTCTGTCCGGTCGGCATCGAGCTGGCTCAATATTTTCATCACGGCCGTTGTCTTGCCGCAGCCCGGCGATCCCGTAAGCAGGATTTTAACGGACTCTTCCACATCGCCCTTATATTCGGCGCACTGAAAAAAGTCAACCGTCGTATCTAATAATAGTAGAAGATAAGAAGCCCACAAGAAACGTCGGAGCCGAGTCTAAATAAGGAGGCTGACAATGCAGCAAATGAGTCAAATTGAAAAAGTCCAAAGAGACGTTCAAATCCCAATAGCCCAACACGTGACCATCGGGGCGGATCTCGCGATACCCACCGGTGCCCGTGCGATTGTCGTTTTTGCTCATGGAAGCGGAAGCAGCCGATTCAGTCCGCGAAATCGCCGCGTCGCCGAAACGTTCCAGGAAAGACATCTGGCGACCATTCTGATCGATCTCCTCACACCGGATGAGGAGGCTGTCGACATGGTTACACATAACCTGCGTTTCGACATCAAACTGCTTGCCAAAAGGGTCGTTGCCGCGACGCACTGGCTGCGTCAGATGGATGAAACAAAAGACATGACAATAGGCTACTTCGGCGCCAGCACCGGCGCCGCTGCCGCTCTGGTTGCCGCCGCCGAATTGCCCGACATTGTAAGCGCTGTCGTTTCAAGAGGCGGACGTCCCGATCTGGCCCAAAGCGCACTTGACCGGGTCCAGTCGCCCACCCTGCTTATCGTAGGCGGTAACGATTCGATTGTAATCGACTTGAATCGCCAGTCGCTGGAGCGGCTCAAGGGCCCCAGGAGAATGGTTCTCGTCTCAGGCGCCGGCCATTTGTTCGAACTGCCCGGAATGCTCGAGCGGGTTGCCGAATTAGCCGGATGCTGGTTTGAGAAATATCTGCCTGTGCCCCAGGCTGCCGGGAGAGCGTAACAATGCGAATCGACTCATACGACTTTGGCGTGATGACTATTGACGGCGTTGAATATGCAGACGACCTCGTTGTCTGCGGCAATCATGTCAGGCCAAAATGGTGGCGCCGTGCAGGCCACCGCCTGGATCGCGAGGACATCTTCGACATACTCCAGGCCAAACCCGAGGTGCTCGTTGTCGGCCAGGGCGAATCCGGCATGATGAAGGTTCCCGCTTCCACCCAGAAGGTCCTGCGCCAGAGAGGTATCGAATTGATAGCCGACTGCACAGGCCGGGCATGGCAGGCGTTCAACGAGCAGGTCGAAGAAGGAAGGAAAGTCGCCGGCGCCTTCCATCTGACATGTTGATTGCCGGCCACGTCAGGGCGAAAGAGGGTGGTTTGAAAAAGGACGGCGGAAGGTGCAGGCTATGAATATTTGAAGTCGAAAACCGAGGAGAATACAAATGCAGACAAGAACTCTCGGACGAACAGGACTGAAAGTACCAAGGCTGGGTTACGGCGCGATGGAACTGCGCGGCAGACGCATCTGGGATGGACGCCCGGTCACCAGTCGCCAGGCCGAGAAAATCCTCAATGCCGTCCTCGACAGCGGTATCAATTTCATTGACACCTCGTATGATTACGGACTCAGTGAAGAATTAATCGGTCGATACATCGCTCACAGAAGAGATGAATATCATCTCGCGACCAAGTGCGGGTGCACCGTCATCTATAAGGGCCCTCGCGACGAAACGCCCCACGTCTGGACCAGGGCGAATCTCATGGACAACATCGAAACGAGCCTCAAGAGACTCAAAACCGACTGTGTCGATATCTGGCAACTGCACAACCCCACGGTCGAAGATGTAGAGCGAAACAACCTGCTCGACGTTATGGACCGCGTAAGGTCGCAGGGCAAGGCCCGCTGGCTGGGCATCTCTACGACATTGCCCTTTATCGAGAGATTCCTGGAATGGGATTTCTTTGATGTCTTCCAGGTCCCCTACTCGGCGATGCAGCTCGAGCATGAGGATTTGATTACCAGAATCGCCCAACGAGACATCGGCACCATCGTCCGGGGAGGAATCGCCCAGGGCGAACCCGGCATTTCCTACCGCGGCCTGAGAGAACGCTGGCTGCCGTGGCACAAGGCCAATCTGGACCAACTGCGAGATTTCGATGAGAGCCCTACGGCATTTCTCTTGAGATTCACACTATCGCATCCGGACGTGCACACTGTGATCGTCGGAACCGTCAATCCCGCCCACCTCGCCGAGAATCGCAAAGCCGCCGATGCCGGCCCGTTGTACCGCGACGTCTATAACGAAGCAAAACGAAGACTCGAAGCCGTAGCACACGGCCTGACAGCGGTCTGAGCCGGTTTTTTGCACCCATTCAGGGCTTGAAAAGAATCCCCACTCCGTATATGATGGATGCCGTCCTGAAAAACTATTTTAGAAAAGGAGGATCCCAATGATTACGAATAAATCTGCTGTCGTTAGTATGCTTGCCCTGACACTGCTGGCCGCCGTCTCGGGTGCCGCCGCCCCGAAGGTGGAATTTGTCGAACACGCCAACAGGATCGATGTCATGGTCGCCGGCAAGCTCTTCACCAGCTACCTCCATGCAATCGATCCGGCCAGGCCCATGTTCCGCAAGGATCGCGTCCTGGCAAAGCCCATTCTCTTTCCCGTCTGTTCGCCGTCCGGAGTAGTAGTAACCCGCGGCTACCCGATGATAGACGTGCCCGGCGAAGCCCAGGACCACCCCCATCACATGGGCGTTTATTTCACCATAGACATCAATAAAGAGAATTTCTGGGGTAACAGCAGTAAGCCTTTGCCAAAGATCGAGCATAAGAAAGTTACCCAGGCCAAATCCGGCGCCGGATCGGGAACACTTGCCACTATCGCCCACTGGGTGGGCAGCGACGGAAAACCCATGCTCGAAGAAACACGGCAGATGGTTTTCATCGCCGACAAGAAGGGCCAATACGCCATCGACTTTACCATTTGCCTCAAAGCCCTCAACAAAAGGGTCGTCTTCGGCGATACAAAAGAAGGCATGATGGCCATTCGTGTCGCGCCCTGGCTCAAGGAAGAAGGCGGCACGGGCAGATACCTCAGTTCCCAAGGCAAAGAGACCGAAAAGAATGTCTGGGGCAGACGCGCCAAATGGATGCGTCTCCAGGGCCAAAAGGACGGCAAGACATACGGCGTAGCGATACTCAACCACCCCGACAGCGTAAACTACCCCACCTTCTGGCATGCAAGAGGCTACGGCTGCTTCACGGCAAATCCGTTAGGCCAGGGCGCCTTCGAGAGGTCCCACAAAGTACAAAACGCAAGCAATCTCAACCTCACGCTCGAGCCCGGCAAAAGCGCATGCTTCAAATATCGCATGGTGATCTACGAAGGCTTGCGGACTGCCGAACAGATCGAGACGCAATTCAGCGATTACGCAAAGTCAGGCTTCTTCGGCAAAAAGAAATAGTACCAATCGCCCAACCAAATGCGCATTGGGTGGCAGCCACCGAACGCAGTGAGGTGGATGGTTTGTCACGGAACACTACCATATTAGCGTTGCCGGTTGCGCTGGTCCGCCAGGATCATTTCGAACACTGCAGGCATCTTCTCCTCCAGCGCATCATAGATGTCGGGTGAAATAACCGTCTTGCTAAAGGGTATGCGCTTAACATATTCCTGTATCCGGCCCGCCGTCCGGCCGTACTTGTACTCATACGTAAAATCACCCGCCGAATCCAGCTTCACATTCGGATTCAGAGAATTCGGCACGCTCACAAAAAACCGGCTCTCATAGAGCGAAGCATCGTTGAACAAACCCTTTTCCGCCAGGAATTGATAAAGCTCGTTAGCCACATTAGGCGCCGGATCAACCAGTTCAATGCGTTTGGCCATAAACGGCCTGTAAACATATTTGCCGCCTTCCTGATAATCGTACAGCCGCTTGAGTTGCTCGCGAAAAACGCCCAAATGGAGAGGATAATGCGTACAGCCCAAAACAATAACTTTCAATTTCCCCGCCGCCTGCGCCTTTCGTATCTTCTCCATCAGTTCGGTAACATGATACGCGATATAATTCGCCACCGAATTAAGCTGCACATCCCTGATTCCACCTTCGCCCCTTTTCGCAAGCAGGGCGTTTGCCTCGCAGTCAAAACCATATCTTGCCCACATTGAAACATCAATCGGCGCATCATTGCTCGTCTCACTCGGTCCCCTGTAGCCTTCTCTCGGCCGTGTCGCTTTCGGTTGTATATACTCACTCGAACCGTCAATAGCGCCCGCCACACCGATTCCCGCCTGCTGAAAGATACTGATATTGCCCGTATACCCGCCTGCAACGATCTGGGCCCTCAGCGCTCTTACATACCCCTCCGAACTCACCGTTCCCGCCGTCGCCATAACCGCTATGCAGGCATCCTCGTCTCTTCCCACAAAGCCAATCGCCGCCCGTACACCCGCATCGATCACGCCGATGACCTTGATAGCCAGCCCCGACTTATCCACCAATCGCTCGATATCGGCCTTACCGAAGGCGGTCGCCGTATTACACGCGATCACAATCGCCTTAACCGGCGGCTTATCCGTACGAAACCGACGGTCCCTCGCCGACACATAATACTTATCGCCCAATAAAAACTGTGCGTCTTTGATAATGTGCTCGCGCAGCATGGGCGTATTGTTCTCTTTGGCATAGTTACCATAGGGCATGTTCGCCTTGTCGCCAAGGTAAATGAAATACTCCCGCCCAAAGTCTTTCAGCCCGTCGCCGTTTGATCTGTAGCGATGTGTCTTATTGTCGTACCGGTCGAAATTGACTACCGCATCCAGAACCGTCAATCCCCCCGTACCCGAATCGAACACACCGATCGGCAGGGCATCCCGCTCAACGGGATAATTGGAGATATCGAGATGGAAAAAGCTGCTCTTGTCGCTGCCGATGACATCGACGATCTCAGGTTCCGCCAAGACCTCCGTATCTGCCGCACCGATGCAGACACAGGCAGACAGAATCAATACAACAAACCATCGCCGCCATTTGTCCAATAAACCCATACGGCTGCCCCTTGCCTTTCACACAACAGACACTGTCCTGCCGGATCAAACCGGTATGTCTTATTGTACCACCAGGGCATGATATTGCAAGAAGTTTGTGAATTCCGGTCAGCGGTTGCTATCGTTGCCAATCTTCCCGGCGCGTGCCGTGATACGTCCGAAGCACATATTGGAATTGCTTTTTGGTGTGTGGATCGAGCAGATGTGTATATTTCGCCGTGTCGAGGTCGTCCTTTTCATACTCGCCGAAATCGCCGGAATTGTCCAAATCCCAGTAAGAGGTGGGGAAGTTTCGCTTGATTTCGAGCTTGACGGCGATATCCCGCGTATTGCGGACCTCAACCTTAAACGTGCGAACCTCATCCCAACCGGAAATGTTACGCCGACGGTCGAAGCGGTAGTTTTCCGTCTTGTAGTCCATCAGCTTCGGCTCGACCACCACATCGGCAACCGAACCGAGATTCAACTCCACATCCTCATCGACGGGAATGTACTTAAACGACGACTGCCCCGTATAGGCAAGATGCTGCTCGTCGTCGATGTTCCTGTAGACCTTGAGCAGTCCGCCCGGAATCGGCGTCTCGCCCAATTCGTGTTCGGCGTCGTTCTTAAAGCTCAAAAAACGCACAACATTTCGCCCGTACCGCTCCTCCTCGAACTTGTACAGGTTAATTACCGGCACGGTATCGACATCAAAGCTTGGCAGTCGCTTCGACCAGCCGGTGGCAATTGTCTCGGTACCTTCAATCGTGTAGAGAAAATACTCGCTCAGGCCTTCTTTCTTCACCTCTTTGGGTCTGTCTCCCCTGCCTCCGCCGAATCCGCCTCCACCTATCCCAAAGGCGTCCAGACGCAGTACTTCTTTTTTCGCTTCCAGCATATCACCCAAGTATATTCCGTGCCTGCTCAACTCAACTCCGGGCCTGTCATACGGATACTGTCGGTGGGCAAGCTGTGCAATCTGGTCGAGTATGTGGACCTTGCCGACGATAAGACGCGTTTGGGCGTTTTCATAATCCTCTCCGCTGTTATTGGTCACCCGCACATAACCCTGCAGGCGCATCGTCTTTTCATCCTCGGTAAGGGTGCCCATATAAAACGCCCGCCACGAGAGCCCGCTGGTGAAATAGGTTATCTCCACGGGCACTTTCCCGCTGATCTCGCTGTCAATGTTCCAAAGCCCGAGATTCTTCACCCGCGCCGGATAAGTCAAATCGGCAATATCAATCTTGTCGGCGTAAGCCTTGGGCAGCATCTCCAGGCTTGTCGGGTCGATCAGCGTGTTGGCCCACGAAAACTGCAGCTTGTTCATACCCTCTTTAAGCGTCAAAGGCCTGCTCTCACGAACTAATGTCAAATCCGCGGAGTTATAAATCGTAAGCTGGGTGCTCTCACGCTCCGGCAGCGTCGACAAATCAACCTTTGCACATGCCGTCGAGACCATTGATACTGCAAGTATCAGCAAAACGAAATTCTTCATTTTCGCCAGTCCTCTTCTCTCGTGCCGTGGTACGTTCTCAGCACATATTGAAATTCCTTTTTCGAATGCGGATCGAGCAGGATTGTGTATTTCACCGTATCGAGGTCGTCCTCTTCATACTCGCCGTAATTACCGGCATTGTCCAGGTCCCAGTAAGACGTCGTAAAGTTGCGTTTGATTTCGAGCTTGACCGGCATATCCCGCGTATTGCGAACCTCGATCTTAAATGTGCGAATCTCATCCCAGCCGCTGATATCGCGGTGGTTGTTAAATCGGTAATTGCCCGTTGCATAATCCATCAGTTTCGGTTCAACCACCACATCGGACACGCCGCCAAGATTCAACTCCACATCTTCGTCTACCGGAATGTACTTAAACGACGATTGGCCGGTATAGGCGAGATGCTGCTGGTCATCGACGCCCCGGTAGACCTTGAGCAGCCCGCCGGGAATAGGCGTCTCGCCCAGGTTGTGTTTTTCATCGTTCTTGAAGCTCAGGAAACGCACAACATTTCGCCCGTAGCGTTCCTCCTCATATTTGTACAGGTTGATGACCGCAACCTCATCAACGTCAAAGCTCGGCAGACGTTTCGACCAACCGTTGGGTATCGTCTCGGTGCCTTCGATAGTGTAAAGAAAGTACTCGCTCAAACCCTCCTTCTTGACTTCCTTGGGGGCCATCCCGCGCGACAACTTCGCCATTGGCGCCCTTGCTCTTGAAAGGCCGGCAAGAACTCTCCGCTTGGGTTTAGCTGGCGGTGGCGGCGGGGCTATCGGGCTGCCGTACGGATACTGCCGGCGGGCCAGTGCTGCGATCTCATCAAGTATGTGCACCTTGCCGACGATCAGCCGCGTCTGGGCATTTTCATAGTCCTCGCCGCTGTTGTTGGTTACTCGCACATAACCCTGCAGCCGCATCGTTTTTTCATCTTCCGTCAGCGTCCCCATATAGAACGCCCGCCACGAAAGGCCGCTGGTAAGGTAGGATATCTCAATCGGAACGCTGCCCGAAACTTCGCTGTTAATATTCCACAAGCCCAGATTCTTCACCCGAGGCGGATATGTCAAATTCGAGATATCAATCTTGTCGGCATGCGCTTTGGGCAGCATCTCCAGGCTCGTCGGGTCGATCAGCGTGTTGGCCCATGAAAACTGCAAGCGGTTTTTGCCCACCTTCAGGGTCAAGGGTCTGCTCTCACGAACTAAAGTCAGGTCCGCAGAATTATAAATCGTAAGCTGCGTGCTCTCACGCTCCGGCAGCGTCGCTAAATCAACCTTTGCAAATGCCGTCGAAACCATTGACGCTGCAAGTATCAGCAAAACACAATTCTTCATTTCCGCCAGTCCTCCTCTCTGGTGCCGTGATAGGTCCGAAGCACATATTGAAATTCCTTCTTCGTATGCGGATCGAGCAGGATCGTGTACTTGACCGTATTGAGGTCGTCCTTTTCGTATTCACCGAAGTCACCGGAATTCTTCAGGTCCCAGTAAGAGGTCGTAAAGTTCCGCTTGATTTCGAGCTTGACGGGGATGTCCCGTGTATTGCGGACCTCGACCTTAAACGTGCGAATCTCATCCCAGCCGTTTATATCGCGGCGTCTGTTAAATCGGTAATTGGCCGTTGCATAATCCATCAGTTTCGGCTCGACCACCACATCGGACACACCGCCAAGATTCAACTCCACATCCTCATCTACCGGAATGTACTTAAACGACGACTGGCCCGTATACGCAAGATGCTGAGCCTCATCGACGCCCCGGTAGACCTTGAGCAATCCGCCCGGAATAGGCGTCTCGCCCAGGTTGTGCTCGGTATCGTTCTTAAAGCTCAAAAACCGCATAACGTTTCGCCCGTAACGCTGCTCCTCGAACTTATACAGATTGACAACGGCCACTTCATCGACATCAAAACTCGGCAGCCGCTTCGACCATCCGTTGGCGATCGTCTCGGTACCCTCGATCGTATAGAGGAAGTACTCGCTCAAGCCTTCCTTTTTGACCTTTTTGATCGCCGCACCCTCGAATTTCAATGCAACCTCCGCCAACGCCTCTTTGGCCTTTAGTCTTTCTCTTGTTGGCGCCAAGGTAGTCCGCGGGGGACGTCGCATCGGGCTGCCGTAGGCATGTTGCCTGCGTGCGAGATCGGCGATTCGGTCAAGAATGTGCACCTTACCCACGATCAGCCGCGTCTGTGCATTGCCATAGTCCTCACCGCTGTTGTTCGTTACCCGCACATAACCCTGCAAGCGCATCGTCTTTTCATTCTCGGTCAGCGTGCCCATATAAAAGGCACGCCAGGTAAGACCGCTGGTCAGGTACGTAATCTCCACCGGCACCTTGCCCGAGATTGCACTCTTGATACTCCACAGCCCAAGGTTCCGCACGCGCGGCGGATACGTCAATTCCACGATGTCAATCTCGCCTGCATGGGCCTTTGGCAGCATCTCCAGACTCGTCGGATCGATCAGCGTATTCGCCCACGAAAACTGCAACTTGTTCATACCCTCTTTAAGCGTCAAAGGCCTGCTCTCACGCACTAACGTCAAATCAGCGGAATTGTAGATCGTAAGCTGTGTACTTTCGCGCTCCGGCAGCGTCGACAAATCGATCTTCGCCCACGCGCCGCAACTGACCGCAATCATCATAGTCGTCAATATTACACGTTTCATGGTATCGCTCCTTTAATCGGGCGCGTTACTGTTGATTTGCCTGCTGCTACCTGACATTCCGCCGATGATAGTGCATCTCGAGTTCCTTGACGGCAGGTCCGTCGTCGGTCCGTGCGGGCAGCTCGATCTCAAATTCCAGCGTATATGCGTCCTTGCGCTTGTACTTCATGTTGCATTTTTCCATATCCCACTGCCCCGGTATGCGCTGAATCATGGTCAAGACCGCAGGGCCGTCCTTGAAGTTCTCGATCTTAGCCGTAATGAGTTCGTCGGTGTCGTAAAGAACCACCTTGCCGGAATTGTTCTTGCGCAGATTGATCCTCCTGTCCGTCATCTTTTTCTGCGTAACGACAATATCTCTGCTGTCGCCGATATAAAGCTCGGTCTTCTCACCGACCGGCACGAGGGCGGTCCTGTCCTCACCTAAGAAAATCGTGCTCTCATGCCCGTCGTCCTGGAAGATCCTGGCCTTGCCGCCCCACAACGCAAACTTGCCCAGGCCGCTTTCGGCATTGTTGACAATGCGATAGCTCACCGGGATGCCCACGTTCTTATTATCCAGCTTCTCCGGATCCCAGGGCAGCGTCGCCGAATCCCACGTCCAGATCTTCGTGATCGGAACATCAGGCGCCGTCATGAAGAGCATCCGCTTGGTCTCTTCGTGGTCGATACCCTGATCGAACGCCTCGCCATAGTCCAGGAGCACCCGGGCCTCCTCAAAATCCTCACCGGAAAAGTTGCGAAGCACCAGGTAGCTCCTCAGCCCCACCTTGGTCTCCTCCTTGTCGGCGATCGCCTTGTAGGTCACCAGCCGGTCGATATTGCTGAGCAGATAGCTGATCCGAACCGTCTCGGCAAAATCGCCGTCGCTGGCGATCTCCCAGACAAGAGCGGCCTCATTCGGCGGATAGCTCACATTGAGCAATCTCACCTCGTCGGCATGGTCCAGAACCACCAGCCTGATCGAGTCGGAATCGATACTGACCCCCTTCCACGAAAAGTCCACTTTATTCAGGCCTTTCTGCAGCGTCAGCACCCGCTCTTCCTCGATCAGCGTGGCGTTCGGGTTGTCTAATCGAATCACCGTCGCCGCACGCTCCGGCAGCGCCACCAGTTTAATCCGCGCCTCGGCCGCACCACACAGTGTCAACAACACCAGCACCAAAACAACATTTTTCATTTGCTTCTTCATAATTCTGTCTCCTTTACAATACTTAAGTTCTTCCTCTATCGGTTTATTTCTTGCCTTTTACTTTTTTCTCTGTGTGCTCTGTGCCCTCTGTGGCTATTTTTACTTTGCCACCGCCTCTTCCCGCCGCGTCCCATGGTACTTCGTCAACGTATACTCAATCGTCCTGTTGGTTCGGGGCGGCAGATTCATCTCGAATCGTCCGTGCGAGGTGTCATATTTCTCGTATGCAAAGCCCTGTTCGTCGGTTTCGATCTTCCAGTAGTTCGTCCCAAAGCTGCGTGTAATCTCGATTTCAACATCGAGGTCTCTGGTATTGCGGACTTCAATCTTCCATTTAGTGATCTCATCCCAGCCGGCGACATCTCTGTGGTTGTTGAATCTGTAATTAACCGTGCTAAGCTCCATAAGCACAGGTTTAACTACCACATCGCTGACACCGCCGAGATTAAGCTCCACATCCTCATCCACGGGAATATACTTAAACGACGATTGGCCCGTATATGCAAGGTGCTGTTGGTCATCGACGTTCCGGTAGACCTTAAGCAGCCCACCCGGAATCGGTGTCTCGCCCAGCTCGTGGTCGGCGTCATTGGCAAAACTCAAAAACCGCACTACACCGCGACCAAATCGCTCCTCGTCATACTTGTAAAGGTGGCTCACCGGCACATCTTCGATGTCAAAACTTTGCAAACGCTTCGACCAGCCGTTCGATATCGTCTCGGTCCCTTCAATCGTATACAGAAAATACTCGCTGAGCCCCTCCTTCTTGACCTCCTTGCGGCCTAATCTTTGACCCAGGTAAAACCACTCAGTGATCTCCCCCCGGTCTTCAGCATCCAGCACATATTTATCACCGACAAATCTGCTATCTGATGCTATCCCGTTCGCAGAGGCCACCTCTATGCCCGGACGTTCGTACGGATATTGACGCTGTGCGAGCCGGGCGATCTCATCTAAGAGATGGACCTTGCCAACGATCAGCCGGGTCTGGGCGTTTTCATACTCCTCGCCGCTGTTGTTGCTGACTACAACATATCCCTGCAGGCGCATTGTCTCTTCATCCTCGGTCAGCGTTCCCATATAAAACGCCCGCCAACTCAATCCGCTGGTAAGATACGTAATCTCAACCGGCACCTTGCCGCTGACTTTGCTTTCAATATTCCAAAGCCCCAGATTCTTCACCCGCGCCGGAAATGTCAAATCGGCAATCTCAATCTCACCGGCATGCGCCTTGGGCAGCATCTCAAGGCTCGTCGGATCGATCAGCGTATTCGCCCAGGAAAACTGCAATTTGTTTTCACCTTCTTTGAGCGTCAAAGGCCTGCTCTCACGAACTAACGTTAAATCCGCTGAATTGTAGATGGTAAGCTGAACCGTATCACGAGCCGGCAGCGTCGACAGATCGACCTTTGCACAGGCGGTCGACGCGGTCGCTATCAGCACGAGCAGTAAACCGGCGTTCTTCATATGCCCCAGTCCTCCTCTCTTGTGCCGCGATAGATCCTCAACACATATTCAAATGCCCTTTTCGTATGTGGATCGAGCAGGATTGTATATTTCACCGTATCGACGTCGTCGATTTCGTGCTCACCGAAATCGCCGAAATTGTCTAAATCCCAGTAAGAGGTCTTAAAGTTTCGCTTGATCTCGAGCTTGACCGGCATATCCCGCGTATTGCGAACCTCGATCTTAAACGTGCGAACGTCATCCCAACCGGAAATATTACCCCAACGGTCGAACCGGTAGTTGGCCGTCTTATAGTCCATCAGTTTCGGCTCGACCACCACATCGGCAACGCCGCCCAGATTCAACTCGACATCCTCGTCCACCGGAATATACTTAAATGACGACTGCCCCGTATAAGCAAGATGCTGCTCGTCGTCGACGTTCCGGTAGACCTTAAGCAGCCCGCCCGGAATAGGTGTCTCGCCCAGATTGTGATCGGCGTCATTCTTAAAGCTCAGGAAACGCACCACATTTCGCCCGTAACGCTCTTCCTCATACTTGTACAGGTTCACAACCTCAACCTCATCAACATCAAAACTCGGCAGTCTCTTCGACCACCCGTTATCAATCGTCTCGGTCCCTTCAATCGTATAGAGGAAGTATTCGCTGAGGCCCTCTTTCTTGACCCCTTTAACGTCCGCCCTGCTCTCGAAACGCCTCCCCAATATCGGCACCTTCCGCAGCGAAGACGATGCGCTCTCGTAACGTTCCTTGGGCACCGCTCCCGGCCGTTGGTATGGATATTGCCTGCGTGCAAGTTCTGCGATCTCATCGAGTATATGAACCTTGCCCACGATCAGCCGGGTCTGTGCATTTTCATACTCCTCGCCGCTGTTATTGGTCACCCGCACGTATCCCTGCAACCGCATCGTCTTTTCATCTTCTGTAAGCGTCCCCATATAGAACGCCCGCCACGAAAGTCCGCTGGTAAGATACGTGATCTCCACGGGCACCTTGCCCGAAACTTCGCTTTCAATATTCCACAACCCCAGATTCTTCACCCGCGGCGGATAAGTCAAATCAGCAATCTCAATCTCACCGGCATGCGCCTTGGGAAGCATCTCAAGACTCGTCGGGTCAATCAGCGTATTAGCCCACGAAAACTGCAACTTGTTTGCACCCTTCTTGAGCGTAAGCGGCCTGCTCTCACGAACTAACGTCAAGTCCGCAGAATTATAAATCGTCAACTGAACCGTATCCCGCGAAGGCAACGTCGCCAGATCGACCTTGGCAACCGCAGCCGACATGATTACAGTAATTATGCCCAGTACCACACATTTCTTCATTTTGCCCATTCTATCCTCGCCAGTCTCGTAACAACACCGCACCATATACATCAATTCCCGCTTCCCTCTATCGTACAAACCTATTTTGGCATCTTAAGCGAATCCGCACTCTTGAGCTGATCCATCCTCACACGAATCATCCAGTCGCCCCCATCAACAACGCTTCCTTCCTTGCCCGGCAGGCCGGCCAGCGAATTGCCCCCGCCCTTGCCGTCCATGCCCACAAAAACACCTTTCGTACCCGTCGGATTAAACCCCGCACATACAATAAACTCAGACGGCACATTGGTCGCCTTCGTCGCAAGGTTCACCCATCGCGGTTTGTCTTTCTTGAACTTACCGTACGCCTGTGGAAAATCCGCGATCACATTGAACTCGCCATCGCAAAGCCACACATGAAAATTCTCCCGCGGCGCCTGCCGAGACCCGTAACGAGACCCGAATATCCGCACGCCGGTAAGATACCAACTGTCTCCTTCCACCTTGAACCTGACAGCGTGTCCACCCCCGGCAAGCGATTTCCTTGAAGCCTGTCTGCCGTCGTCATGAAAAAGTTCCATTGGCTTACCCTGCAGTTCACTGCGCTGGGCCGTTCGAGCCGCAAATCCACTCTTTGCACGCTTGAAAACAACGACAGGCTCAGCCCTGTTCCACCACGCCGCCAATTGCGCGTTATCATTCGTACTCAAAAGCGCCTTGCGAAGCGCCGCACCCGGGTCTGACATATCAACTTTCGCCCCGGACCACCCCTTGAAAACAGCCGCCAACTGTTCGGTCCCGATCAATTCAGCCAACTCCATCCAAAGCGCTGCACCTTTCACCACACCGCTCTTGCTCCCGGCCTGAATCTGCGCCGCAAGCCGCCTCGTCCCGTCCGCCGAATAATCATACACGTCCGGCCACAAGCTCTCCCCGTGTACCCCGTAAACACTGTCGACTATCCGCGAACCCATATAGTGGGCCCACCCCTCCGCGCCGCCCGAACTCAGCCACATATGTTCGCCGATAACCCGGTACATCGCCAGATGCCCCACTTCATGGCACAATCCGTAAATATGATAGATGCCGCTCTCGCCCGGTTTCAAAAGATTCTTCTTCGACCGTATCGTCAGATATATCCGATCTTTGCCGTCATTGAAAAGCCGAACCCGCTGTTTCCCGCCGCACTTGGCGCTTATCTTAATCGTCCCCGGCATGTCGAACCCAAGCTTGCGGCACGCATCCCGCGCAGCACTCACCGTCCGGCAGATCGCCTCGGCGTAACGCTGATCCACGTTCTCATACGTGACCACCGCACCCTCCATCCGATACACCTCTTCCGCAGAAACCATCCCACATACCAGCCACACTGCAATTACCACTACCGTTTTAGCCTTCAATGATTCGCTCCTTTCAGCGGTATCCGCCCGTTCATTACTGACTACTCATTCTGTTTCGGCATCTTCTCTTGGCGACTTCCATGATAAGTCCTCACCGTATACACCAGTTCTCGCTTCGAACGACGATCGAGCTTCAGCGTAAACCGCGCGCTCGTCGCGTCATACTTTTCATATTCAACATCCCCCTCGTCCTGCTCCAGCATCCAGTAAGCAGTCCCAAACCCTCTCGTAATCTCGATCTTTACCGGCAGCGCACGCGTATTCGTCACATCGATCCGCCATCGCCGAATCTCATCCCACCCCACAACATTCCTCTTCCTGTCGAACATATACTTATCCGTTTGATACTCCATCAGCACGCATTCGACCTTCACCTGCTGCGCCGCACCCAGTTTCAACTCAACTTCCTCATCCACCGGGATATACTTGACATCGGTACCGCCCACATAGGCTAACAGCCCATCGTCCCCGGCATGTCGATACACCTTGACATTGCCGTTAGGCAGCGGCGTCTCGCCCAGCTCATGATCTTCATCGTTGGCAAACGAAAGAAATCGTATCGGCGTCGTCCCCCAGCGCTGCTCATCATACTTATACAGGCTCTCGACAGGGATATCCTCGGCGTCAAACGAAGGCAGCCGCTTGCCCCATTTATCAGCAATAGTCTCGGTCCCCTCAATCGTATACAGGAAGTATTCGCTCAAACCCTCTTTTTTGATTTCTTTCGGCGCTAAATCAGATTCAAAATCAAAACCTACAACCCTCGCACTGTAGTAGTATTCATGCTTGACACCCAGACCTTTAGCAAGCCCGGGCCGATCATACGGATACTGTCGTTTGGCCAATCCGGCGATCTGGTCAAGCAAATGCACCTTCCCTACGATGAGCCGCGTCTGGGCATCCTCATAATCTTCTCCGCTGTTGTTGTCCACCCGCACATAGCCCGAAAGCTGCATCATCTTCTCATCCGCCGACAGTGTCCCCATATAGAACGCCCGCCAGTGCAAACCGCTCGTCAGATACGTTATCTCAA